>TARA_B110000116_G_scaffold33898_1_pt1 | contig 31391 bp, 27 predicted proteins | sample TARA_B110000116 | Tara Oceans TARA_B110000116 (sample SAMEA4397355) | marine metagenome | biome: Polar Biome; feature: [ZZZ] marine water layer (ENVO:01000295); material: water (ENVO:00002006), including particulate matter (ENVO:01000060) such as... | depth 199 m
TAGGAGCATCTACCCTTAGTCTTGGTACAATGCTCCTTTTTGAAAGTGTATTAATAGGAATAATAGGCGGATTATTTGGAATCGCTTTTGCATTTGGCGGGGCAGTAGGTCTCGCCGCATCATTTTCAACTTGGCAGTTTTATTTTCCAGTAGTGCTTGTTCCCAGTGTTGCAATTCAACTTATGTTAATTGTTTTATCTATTTCAGTAGCCATGGTTCCTATTGGAATATGGAGGCTTAGGCACATGAATTTGGTAGAGAAAGTAAAAGACCTATCTCAATGAGGTTAGTATCATGCGTATTGTGACTTGGAACTTAAATGGTATCAGAGCCGCTAATCGTAAAGGCCTTGATAATTTTATCAGAGAAATTGATAGTGATGTTTGGTTATTCCAAGAAGTTAGGGCTCTACCCGAGCAGATGCCTGATAATTGGAAGCCAGCAGATGGGCATGAAGTAATTTGGCATCCTGCTCAGAAGAAGGGATATTCAGGAGTCTCCACTTGGTCCAGAGTAGGGATTTCTGAAGAAGGTCGAGGCATTTCAACTAATGTTGATATAGATGATTCTGAAGGTAGAGTTCTTCATACTAAACATGGCGTTCTCCATTGTATTAACATCTATCTCCCAAACGGTGGTGCCAATATCGAAAGACAGAGGTTCAAAGATAAATGGTTGGAAGATTTACTCGTTTGGTCAAAGAAATTCATAGATGTTGATGAGCCAGTGCTTCTATGTGGTGACCTTAATATCGCTCATACTGAAAATGACATCTGGAATCCATCAGGTAATAAAAATACTTCAGGATTTCTTATTCATGAAAGGGAATGGTTCACTCGCTTTTTATCAATAGGGTGGAATGATTTACTTAGAATTGAAGTTGGTGATATTAAGGGGCCATATTCATGGTGGTCCAATAGAGGTCAAGCTAGAGCGTTGAATAGAGGCTGGAGGATAGATTATGCTCTTGCTAATGAAGCGGCACTTAAGATATTTAAATCAGCTAAAGTATTGAGGGAAGGAGGACTTTCAGTATCTGATCATGCTCCACTAATCATTGATTTAGATTTATAATTTCTAATTATATCTGCTGAATTGTCTATTATTTCTATACGATACCTTTCAAGAGGGATACAGTAGGCGCTAATTCATGGTAGAAGGGCTTGTAGATCGTCTAGCCCAAATTCTTCCGGGTGGAAAAGGTGTTTGGGTCCCTATGGATCATGGCATTTCTGGTTATCCGGAGAAGGGTCTTGAACAAATGGATGAAGTTGTATCTTCCTGCATCTCAGGGGGTGCTGATGCAATTGTTTTACAAAAAGGTGCTTTGAGTCATTATGTAGATCAGACTGGTTGGGGAAATTTCGTTTGTCATGTGTCGGTATCTACTGTAAATGCGGGTCCTAGAGATCAATACAAGGTAAGAGTAGCTAATGCTGAAGAATGCCTTATTAGGGGTGCTAACGCAGTTTCAGCTCAAATTAATCTTGGTGACGAGAATGAACCTGAGATGATTGAAGATATGGGCATGTTAACTAGTGAAGCAATGGCATTAGGTCTCCCTACACTAGGGATGATATATCCAAGAGGCCCTTATCTAAAAATCGCTGAAAGTGATATCACAAGAGGTGTTGCTCATGCTGCTAGAGTTGCTTGGGAACTAGGATGTGATATTGTTAAAGTGCCTTGGACCGGTGATGTCGAATCGTTCAAGTTAGTTTGTCAGGCAGTCCCTATACCGGTATTTATTTCTGGCGGGCCACGGGGTATATCATTCAATGACTTACTTCAAATTGTAGAACTATCAATGGTATCTGGTGGCTCAGGTGTTTGCATCGGCCGTCAAGTATTTGGTGCCAATGATCCAGAGTCTTGTATTCGCGCACTTAGAGCAGTTGTTCATGATGGTGAAACTGCAGTTAATGCTTCAAAATTACTTGAGAGGTGAGTATTTGCAACTTTGGCAAGATTCCAATAAAAATGAATCTTCACGTGAATCTTGTTCTAGATTATGGACAGGTTCAGCTCCTGATGTAGCAGAAGTAAATCTTGATGATTCAGTATCTCAAAAAGAAGCGATTTCTCTTATTGGCATGATACCTTGGATTCTTGTTAGATGTTCTGATTGGAAAATGATTCCTTTAGAAAATCTAATATCAAATTCATCGGGTAGTGGTACTAAAATCGCTGTTGCAATAAATGAAATTGTAGACATTAATGGTGCCGCTTTCGCTCTCGAACATGGTGTTGATGCTCTCTTGCTGCCATCTGATGATGATGAACTTTGGAATGAAGCTGAATTAATATCCTCTAATAAAATAATAAAAGTCACTTCTAATCATATTACTGATTTATCTTCTGCTAAGGTAGAATCTATTGAGTCAACTGGAATTGGAGAAAGAGTGTGTATTGACTTAATTGAAAGATTAGAAGTTGGCGAAGGTATGGTAATTGGTTCAACTTCATTTTCTCTTGCCTTAGTTCATGGTGAAACAATTGAATCAGAATATGTTCCTTCAAGACCATTCAGAGTTAATGCAGGGTCAGTTCACTCTTATGTTTTAATGGCTGATGACTCTACCCGTTATCTTTCTGAATTATCAGCTGGTGATGAAGTAGCAATATTTTCTCATTCTGGTCAAAGAAGAAAATGTATAATTGGTCGTCTTAAAATAGAAAAACGTCCATTTCTCATAATTCGTTTTAGATCTGAATCGAATTTTGAAGGACAAATAATGTTACAACAAGCTGAGACTGTAAGGCTTATTGATAAATCAGGGGATATAGTCTCAGTAACAAATATTAAAATTGGCGATGAGATTATTGTACGTAATGACAATCAAATGAGGCATATAGGTAATGCGCTGGACGGGGAGATGACTGAGAAATGAAGGTCCTCGCTGAAGCAGAAGCTAATGCTGCCATTTCAATACTCCATGCTTTAGGATTAGGTAAAGGATGTTCAATCGGTATCGATTTAAAAATGAAAGTTGAATTAGTTTCAGAAGTCCAAGAGGTCGAAGCAGATCATCACTCATTACTTGACTCAATAGAGTTTATTTGGACGCAAAATGGTCTACCTTTGCCTGATAATTTTGGATGGCGTATTTCTTCCAATATACCTATTGGTCAAGGTCTTAAATCAAGTTCAGCACTCTCTTGTGCTGCATTAAAAGCCCTTAACAATGCTACATGGGCTGGCTTAAATGATTTCGAAATTATAGATTTAGCAGTATCTTCACAACGCCATGCTGGATGTACTCTATCAGGGAGTATGGATGACACATGGGCAGCTATTTCTTCGGGGTGGAAATTGGTCGATCCATATCAAAAAGCGGAAGAATCTATCTTACTTGAAGGAGATTTAGAAGAAAATACCTATCAAATATTCTTAATTCTTAGAGGAAGACGTTCCAATGATATCAATGCTCAAAAATTTAAAGAACAATCTAAGATTTTCAATCGGGCTTTAGGCTTACTATCAGGAGAGTCTATTTTTCATGCAATGTCGGCTAATGGTATGGCAGTAGCCGCGGCAACTGGTGATGATGATGCTCTGCGTATCTGTAATCAAGCAATAGTCAATGGTGCGATTTCAGCGGCAATTACTGGTTCTGGCCCAGTAATATCTGTCGTATGTTTTAGTCAAGAGAATTCAACAATGCGTGAGTATCTTAGTCGAACAGATTATGAAATTATTGAGACTAATTTTTCAAATAAAAAATTAACAGGTTTGGTGAATTTATGAGTATGAAGTTAGGTGAGCGTCTCCGAGTAACTCTTTTTGGCGAAAGTCATGGACGTTGTGTAGGGGCATTATTGGAAGGCCTACCTGCTGGCACACCTATTGATAATGAGGCGTTATTAGATTTCATTAATAGAAGAAAACCTGGTAGGAAAGGGCTCTCGTCTAGGGCAGAGATTGATGAATGTGAGATAATGTCTGGAGTCAACGAAGGTGTAGCTACAGGTTGGCCGATACTTTTAATCACTCATAATTCTGATGTACGTTCAAAAGATTATTCATTTCTTCCAGATCATCCTCGCCCTGGTCATGCCGATATGGTAGAGTATATTCGAACAGATGGAGTGAGCGATCTCAGAGGTGGAGGTTCGCAATCTGCTAGACTTACTTTTGGTCTTGTAGCTGCTGGAAGTCAAACACGTGCTTTGTTAGACTCAGTAGGTTGGTCTTGCTCAGCACATTTGGCAAGTGTAGGAGATATTGTCTCTGAACCCTTATTCGAATTAGATAGAGTTACTCCATTAGAGGAGGGGACTGACATGGCTCGTTTGAATTGTAGAGATTCTGTCGCAGTTGTAAAAATGTCAAAATTATTACAAAATATCAGAAAAGAACTTGATTCGATAGGTTCTTCAGTTGAATTATTGATTGAAGGATTACCAATAGGAGTTGGTGAACCATGGTTTGACGGTATTGAACCGGCATTAGCCAGAGGTTTGATGGCAATACCTGGAGCTAGAGCGGTAGAATTTTCTCATGGTTTTAAGACGTCAAGGATGAGAGGTTCAGAGAATAATGATGCCTGGACTTTAGAAGGAAAAAACCCTGTATTGGAGGGCTCAGAATCTGGTGATGCAGATGGCTCTTTAGGCGGTCGTTCAACAAGTGCTACCATTAGAGTAGTAGTTCATTTCAAACCCCCTAGTAGCCTTGCTAGAGAACAATCAACGTTACATCTGCCTAGCGGAGAACAAAGGCCTCTGAAGGTCCATGGTAGGCATGATCCAGTGTTAGGCCCAAGAGCAGTACCTGTGGTTGAGTCAGTTGCTATACTAGTTATTGCCGATTTAGGTTTAATTGGCGGATATATTGAATAATATTTCATTCATTTACTACTATTTTCTCTCATCTGAGCCAACCTTGCCGGTAAGTTGACTGCAAATGCAGATGCTACGATCATAAACACAACTGCGGTTCCCAGAGCAACTCCGTAAACAGATGTTAATTCTACACTCTCTTCAAGTCTTTTTGCAGTAGAGTCGCTACCTAGTAATCCAACTATAAATGGAATGATTAAATTAATCATCAGAGTAATTAATGCGACGAATCCTGCAACTAGAGGTGTAATCATTAATGACCTATAATATTGAGAAGTTATTTTCTTAACATTCATCACATAGACTTCACCAGTTCTGATGGATTTATCAAGCATGGAGAATCTTATGATTCCGCTTGTTAATTCTATATACATTACAAGGAGAAGTGCATAAGAAATCAATAGCAGTTTCTGAGCGATTTCTCCATCTGGAAGTAAGTCTATACCAAATTCAACTTTACTGCCTGCAAATCTAATTGTAACTAAAATTAAGATGATATAAGATATCAAAATTGCACGTTGTTCTCTTTGGAAAATTCCATACATTCCTCCAATAAAACCCATTGCTATGAGTAATATATGGAATAATGCTCCAATTGCTGGTTGATTGATTACATCACTTAACCAAAACCATGCAGTCCCAGATACTGGTGTTACAGTAAATGTCACGACAGATAAAAGTGTCAGAATAATTGCTGCAGTCATCTGTAATGTCTGGACAACTCTATCTGGTGGTAAGAATTTAGTTTTAGATACAATAGGTCCACCAAATAATGATTCAATCATTGATGGTACGTGAACTTCTGGAATAGCATCTTTAGGGATTTCTGAACTTCCCGTCATCCTACCTGCTGCTTTTTTCCTACTAGGTGCTGATGATCTGACGGTTTTACCATCATATAAATGAGAAGTATCTGATTTCTTTTCTACCAACTCAATTCCTCCTCAAAATCCTCTTGCCCCAGATAATGCTGTATTCAATAGCATATCTGGTTCCCAGTCCATAACATTCGCGCCCAGCCCTCTTAATTCGCTCATTAGTATGTCTCTTTCTGTTTTTAGTAATTCATAGCCAGTTCGATCTAACCTTCTTGCGTCAAACTCAAATTCTAAACTACTTGGTGATAGTATTGTGACATCAAAGTTTCGAGATCTAAAGTCTCTCACTGCTTCAATTATAGTAGGGTCATCTTCTAGAGGGCTTAGAATAATTATGGGACTACCTCTATTAATGTGCGGCATAATTCTATTTGTTACAACTTTCAGAGGCGTATTTCCTTTGGCCATAGCACCCGCCAGCTTTGTTAGGATAACATATAATTGCTTTTTACCAGTATCTCTGTCTACTGATACAATTTCATCACCATAGACTACCAATCCTACTGAATCTCTTCTTGAAAGGAAATATTGTGCTAAACTTGCTGCTGCTCTAGTGCTATATACTAATGAGTTTCTACTTACTGGACCCGTTTCAGATACTGATCTACTATCAACAAGTAAAATAATGTCACTAACAGCATCTCTTTCGAACTCATTAACCATCAATTTGCCGCCCGATCGAGCAGTAGCTTTCCAGTTTACTTTCTTCATTGCATCCCCTGGTACATATTCTCTTAGGTTATAGAAATTTGACCCTTCACCTGGATTTCTTATGTTTACTGCACCTGTGAAAATCTTAGGTACACGACTTTTGATTAATGCGTCTTTAATATCTTCCATTTTTGGGAAAACTAGGAAATCATCATAAAGATGTATTTCTCTTTCATTATGGAATAGTCCAAATGTATCTTGTATTCTAATACATACTGGGCCAATTGTGTAGAACCCTCTTAATGGTGCTTCAATAGTGTATGCAATTTCTGTTTCTCTTTGAGGTCCTAATTCCATCAAGACGTAATTTGCTCCTTTCTTTATTCTCATTACTTCAGGTACTCGATCTCTAACTTCCAGAACTTTAGAGAGATTTGATTTATTCTGAATTCTTATAGATACATCGATTTCACCATCTTCGAAAACCCGTGCTGAAGATAATCTTCTTAGTGCTACGAGATTTTGTAATGCAATACCACCTGTGTCGTTATCATCATCCATTCTTCTTCCAGATGATGATACATCTGCATTTGTAGTCCTAAATGCGGCCCATGTAAGGAACGAAAGAAGAACTACAGCTACAGTCACTAGTTGTTGATTACGTAATACTAGCCCTAGGAGATATAGAGCTACCGCCAGCGATGCAAACATTGCTGATTTTCTACTCCATGCCATAAGCAAATCTCCTATTAATTAGTAAAATCAAATCATACCGTTGGAACTGGTACTTGTCTAAGGATATCTGAGACTACTTGATCGTTCTCAAGACCTTTTATTTGGTGTTCTGGTTTCAGGATTAGTCTGTGTGCCACAGCTAATGTAGCAACAGATTTGACATCATCAGGGGTGACGAAATCTCTTCCGCGCATTGCAGCGGCTGCACGACTTGTTTTCAGTAATGCTTGAGAACCACGAGGGGACGAGCCAACTAATACACGGGGATCTTCTCTTGTTCTAGATACAATCTCAACCATGTACATTCGTACTGCTGGGTCTACATATACATCTTCAATAGCTTGTTGCATTGCAACAACTCTTGCAGGATCAGTAATCTCATCAACTTCTACAGCATCTTTCTTTCTCTCAATTCTTCTTCTTAGAATTTCATCTTCATCTGCTCTATCAGGATAACCTACTGACATTTTGAACATGAATCGATCTAACTGAGCTTCAGGTAGTGGATAAGTTCCTTCTTGTTCGACTGGATTTTGTGTAGCCATTGTTAAGAACGGATTTGGCAATTTGTGAGTAATTATACCGATAGTAACTTGTTTTTCCTGCATAGCTTCAAGCAAAGCCGCCTGTGTTTTAGGAGGAGCTCTGTTAATCTCGTCAGATAGAAGTAAGTTGCAGAAAATAGGTCCCGGTTTGAAACTAAACTCTCCTTTCTTTGCATCATAGATATTTGTTCCTGTAATATCTGCTGGAAGCAAATCGGGTGTAAACTGTACACGCTTGAAATCACATCCAAGCGCGTCAGCGAAAGTGTTGGTCATCAGGGTTTTTGCAAGTCCTGGGTAATCTTCGAACAGAAGGTTACCATTCGCCAAAATATCAACCATGACATTGTCAATTACGTGACTCTTTCCAATAATAACTTTCTGAACCTCTAGGCTAATCGCTTCACCGATTGCTCCTACAGCTTCGAGTCTGTCACTCATTTTCTTAGATCCACGAACGCTTTCGGCTTTCTTTGCATAACCCTGGCTGACCGCGTCTGCTTGCGGGGCTTCTGGTTTATTTGCTGGTGGTGTTGCATTCATTTTTCATCTCTCCAATTAATCTAATTTCCCTTACCCCATTTCCTAATAGCTACCATAAGTTGCCTTAGTTCTTGGGGTGAGTATGTTCGTGTTTGGCTGTAAGCTAGTTCCACTAGCCTAGGGTCGCCTATCATTGCTTGGACTTCTGCTGGTGGTTTTGAAGCCATTTGGTCTCGTGTCAGGTCATGATGCACCCTTACTTTAGTGAATAATGATTGTTTGACTCTTAATTTATATGTGCTTGAGTCTAGTTTGTTAGGTCTTTGATTAAACTTAGTTAGATCGAAGACATGTCTCCAGTTTTCCTTCTCAGGTACTACCATCATTGAAACAAGCAGTAGTAATCCTACGTTTAGAACTACGAGCCACTTAAGGAATGTATTAGATGTAAGTAATACTACTGTAGACATAGTCGCTACAAATGGTGCAGAGATAGTTCCAGTTGCATGCCTACTTTCATCGAAAACGACTTGGAAATTACCTGTATCTTGTCTTATCTGACTAGATAGTTGAGTATTATCGAATTCCATCATTGAGTGTACTAACATTTGGAAATATACACTATTTCCATTCCAGTCATTATTATCATTAATTTCATTCATCCAGCATTTTGATTCTACAATTCCTTCACAAGAAGTTCTCATTCCTGTTTCTGCTGCTGTTGAGATATCCCATAATCTATTTGAAAATGCTTCATCATCTGATACGAATACAATGCTTCCTGTAACGCTTATTTCTTCTAAGTCGCTAAACCCTTTACCTGTTGCTTTATCGTAAACTTGGACATTAGGATAATCTATGCGTATTATTAGAGATAGGTCTCCTGGTGCTGGATTTAGAGCATTACTTGCATCTCCATCTCCTTCGATATCTATGAATGCAGAAGATGATGCTGTGGCAAGAATATTGACTTCTCTCTGACTATCTGGGTTTGTCTGCGGCAAATCTTCAGCAGTAGGCTCAAATCTTATTCCAGTAGGTGAACGGAACATTACAGGAATTCTACAGGACTTAGGGTCGTTATTAGAGACTTGGAAATCAGAGCAACCTTTTCTTGCCGCACCCGCTTCCATTTCGTTAACATCGTTCTCAACTGACGCAACGCTCCAAACATTCTGCCATACAGGATTCTTTACAGTACCATCTTCATTGTATTCAAGCCAGTGTTGATTTTGATCTAATAGTGGGGAATCGAAATATGATACTCCGAATTTAGATGCTAATCTGTTCGCATTAGTATTATCTGCAGCTACTATTACTTTCCCTCCTTTCTCTGTTACGAAATCATAAATTGCATCAGCAGCAGTTTCATCAATTGGTTTTTCAGGAGACACAATAACTAACATAGTTCGATGAGGGTCTTTCCAATCGTTAACTAGCATTGGCGTAGACATTGTATTTGCTATGAAATAACCCTCCTCCAGACCAGTAGGGTCAGTCATGTCCTCTCTCATCTCGCTTAATTGAGCTAAGTTATTAGATTCATAAGCAGAGTAAGATGTCTCTTTACCTATCACCATCATCATTGGCGCAAGAAGAAGCAGTACAACTGTTACTGTCATAGATGCTATCACAATAGTATTGAAATCCCAGCCCTCTGAATTTTCTTCTACCACAATAATCAATCCATTTTTTAGATATAGAACATAGCAAACGCTGAACGGTATCTCAACCCAGTGATGAATGATAGTTATATGTTGCTGCTACTAGTTCAGGTCAATAACTAGTTTTAATCAGTTTTAGTGTGTTTTATACACTATACTAACTCCTCATTTTTTTATTTTTTATTTTTATTTTTTTTATTGCTATTTGAATAAAACAGAGCTATGCAAGTAGATAATAAAATAGTATTTAATCCAGCTGTCGGTAAATTTGAATCAACCACTTCCGAATCACTATTTTGGTCATCAGGGTTTGGCTTATTATCTACTGGTTTAGTTAGTGGCGGTTCCACTGTAATTGAGGTTTCATCTTCTGAGATTTTAGAAGATCCTGAATTCATCGCACCATTTGAATAAACAGTTATTTCTAATTTGCAGTTTTTTCTTGGATGACTTTCTGATGCAGTAATTTTCAAATCTGCATTTGATGATTTTCCTTTTTCTAGATCAGTTACGAGTAATTTGTCTAATCCATTATCTGATGTCATTAAAGGGCAATTATCTGATAAATCTATTTCTCCGACTTTATCTTTTATATTTCCAGTGTTTGTTACACTAACTCTCAAAATCATATCCGTGCCAGCATTCATAGGCCCTACTGGGTCTGCGATATCAACAGTAATTGAGTGAATTATTGGTATTTTTAGATCAGCCAAAACTTCTTGATTTTCAGGTATCAAAACAGCGATGCTTGCTCTAGATACTAAGCTTGCAGTAATTTTCATCTCATCTAATGAGTTTGCATCGAAATCAAAAACGTCCACATCCTTGATATTAAGTGTGAATGTTTCATTATCTCCTGGTTGTATTTTTTCATTTTCTGGGCCATCTGCACTTCCATCGAATGGTAAATCGTATGTGAAACTAACTTCTACTTCAAAAGTCTCAGTATTATGTACATAAAATTCAATTGATTTTTCTCCATTTTCAGCAATAATAAATGGATTGCTTTCATCATCTGCAATATATTTTATTCCTAATTCCCAATTCCCTAATTCTGGTTGTTGAGCATAAGTAAGGCCAGCCGAACTTAGAAATAAAATAGCAAATACAGAGAAATATATGATATTCTTCATCTTACTCACCTAATAACCCCTTACAGGCTCTCTTTGTTAATACCTTCACCATCTTTCTTCTGTAAGATGGTGTATACCAGGTATTTTGCACCGGCTTAACCGCTTTTCTTATATTTTCAGACAGAGTTGAGATGCTTTCTTTTCCATTCCAATCTTCCACTAATTGTGACGATAAATCCTCATGATATCCTGGAATTGATTCTAGGCCAGTTGTAGCAACTCTTAATTTTTTAAGGACATTCTCTTCCTTTTTCCAAAGAACAGCAACCCCTGCCTCAGGGAAATCCCAAGATTCTCGCTGTCGCAATTTTTGATAGTCTCCTGCCCATTCAGAAATTTCTTCAGGTATACTGATGTGAGTTAATAATTCTCCAGGCTGTAACTTATTCCTAGTCATTCCATCAAGTTCAAAGAAATCGTTCAATAACATCTCTCTTTTTCCTGAGGTTGATATCAAGTGCACTTTAGCTTCCATGCACATTAAGACAGGTGCTAAATCTGCTTGATAAGTAGCTACGCATAATGTGTTTTGATTTGGTATTACTCTACAATCAGCTCCTGTTCCACAGTCACATTTATGACACCATTCGATTGACTCCCTCCAATCTTCAGTTTGATTGAACCAATAACATCTCGTATCTAAACAGATATTTCCTCCTACTGTCCCTGAGCGTCTAATCATGATACTAGCTATTGAATTAGCAGATTTAGCAAGGACAGGGTGAGTTACTTCTGAGTCGGCTAAATCTTGCAATCTTACCATGGCACCGATATGTGTGTTTGATAGTTCAGTTAATTCTGTAATCTTAGCTAAAGAAATTACACTTTTTTTAGTATTAAGATGCCATTTATAGTTAGGTAAGAGGTCAGTCCCTCCTGCGACCCAATCAAATTCTTCATCATTTGATTGTAATTTTTTTGCAATTTCTAAAGCTTCATCTAAACTAATTGGAGTATACAATTTGAACGGAGGCATCTTCATTTTAGTCACCTCTTTTTCTTCTTTCAGTATGTAGCCATGCACTTCCAGCTAATCGGGGATTCTCAAGATATTCTTCTGATGGTATTACAGTCACCTTCCAACTTTCATCGACCTCATCCGGAGGTATTGTTGGATCCATCCCAAATAGTGCTCCGTTATGATAGGGCTCAATGTCTGATTTTAATCTCCTTTCTTTATCTCTAATCGAATGTTCTTCGGCTCTCTTTTCAAGTTTATTTTGTAGTTCTGATAACTCTAATCTAGGAGATGGGAGATCTAATGGATCATTGATTTTCAGTTCTCTACATTTTTTTTCAATATTTTTGTATAATCTATCAGGAGTTATAGGTAATTCCGCGCTTCTTACACCTATTGCATCATAAACTGCGTTGCAAACAGCAGGTAATATTGGTAAAAGAGGTCCTTCTCCAGCTTCTTTTGCCCCAAAAGGTCCTTCTGGATCATTTGATTCAACAATTATTGGCATGACCTCTGGCATTTCATGTATGCTCGGAATTTTATAATCAAGAAGATCTGTGTTCATAAGATTACCACTTCTACCATATCTCATTTCTTCTGAAAGAACCTGACCCATACCCATATGGCAAGAACCAATTATTTGTCCCTTTACAGCGAGAGGATTCAATGCCTTGCCACAATCGTGTGCTGCCCAAACTTTCTCAACTTTTGTTTGCCCAGTTTCAACATCCACTTTAACTTCTGCAACATAGGCAGAAAATGAATAAGCGGGTGCTAACCCTGCAGCTGCTCCTTTATGTGCCCTACCCATTGGAGGGGTTCTATATGCTCCTGAAGCAACTAATGCGCCTCTTTCTTCTTGTGCTTTGTGTAATGCCTCTAGGTAAGACACACCTACTGCGGGGTCATCTTTTCTGAAAATTCTTCGGTCTCCAAAAACCAACTTTTCAATTGGTGAATTTGTAATTTCAGATGTTGAAACAAGCAATTCTTGCCTTATTTTCATAGCCGCTGAAATTGCTGCATTTGCATTCATAAAAGTCACTCTGGAAGAATATGACCCAAGGTCTACCGGTGATGTGTCAGTTTCTCTAGATTTTACTCTTATCATATCGAGAGGTAGACCGAGAACTTCTGCTACGGATTGAGCCACTACTGTATCTGAACCCTGTCCGATATCAGCAGCGCCTGTATGTACTGTAACTCCTCCATCCATATCTATTTTCAGATGAACGGTAGCATGAGGGAATTTATTTGGATCCCAATGAATTGGCAAACCACTTCCAGAAATGAAAAATCCACATCCTATACCTATTCCATGTCCTAATGGCATTTTTCTGAATTTATCTTTCCATCCAGACTCTTTCATAACTCTTTCAAGACATTCTCTCATTCCAATACTAGTGACTCTGAAACCGGTAATTGTTGCAGAGTTAGGTGGTAGTAAATTGGCTAATCTGAAAGAAATAGGATCGACTTGTAGTTTTTCTGAGATATCATCAATTCCAACTTCTACAGCACATCTCGAATTTACTGCTCCATGGCCTCTCATTGCTCCACTAGCAGGCTTGTTTGTCCAGACTCTCGCTCCTGTGTAGTGGAATGCTCCAATTTCATATGGTGCGGTGTGAAGTACGCCATTGTAATATGTTGTCACATGACCAAAAGATGCAAATGCTCCTCCGTCAATTAATGCATCAGTCTCAATACCGCAAATCCTTCCTTCATCATCTGCATGTAAATTCATTTCAATATGGGATGGATGTCTACCTCTATTTATCCAATAAACTTCCTCTCTATCAAATGTAATTCTTACTGGTCTTCCAGATTTACGTGCTAATATAGATGCACACATTTCATGTGGAAATGGGTCTGATTTTCCTCCGAAACCGCCACCTACAAAGGTTCTATGGACATTTATTTGGTGCATAGGAATCTCGAGAACATCTGCTAGTGCTCTATGTACGTAATGAGGTACCTGTTGCGGTGTATACAATGTCAACCTGCCAGATGGGTCCCAATCAGCAACTACTGCATGTGGTTCTGTAGCGGCATGATTCACTCCATTGAAAAACCAATTTTTTTTGTGACTGATGATTGCATTTTTTTGCATCGATTCAATATTGCCAAATTCTTGAAAAACTCTTTTTTGGACATTAGCTTCTCCAATATGATATTCTCCTCTGTCATGAATAGGTTCTTCTGAATCATTTAACCCATCTTTCATATCATGAATTGACTCAAGGATCTCGTATTCTACGTCTATTAACCGTACTGCCTCCAATGCAGTAGCTTCATCTTCTGCCGCCACACATGCTACTAAGTCTCCAATGTGCCTTACTCTATCAACTGCCATTGCATGCTCATCTTTCGTTACAGGAAGAACTCCAAATTTATTTTTAGCATCATCTCCAGTTCCTATGGATACAACACCTGGTAGTTCAAGCGCTTTAGATAAATCAATAGATAAAACTCTTGCATAATGGTGTGGTGAACGCACAATTTTTCCTATTAATTCGTTTGGTAATCTAATATCATCGCCATATTTTGCCCTTCCAGTGACTTTCCACTTACTATCTACAAGTGGTGTTGGTTTACCTACAACTCTTCCTGTAATCAATTCGTCATGCCGATGACTTCCCCAAGGTTGTTCTTTGTTGCCTCCTTGACTTTCCGGAATCATTTCTTCGTCTCTTGGTTCACTAAATGGACTCTTACCCCCAGAACCGGGTCTTGAAAAGTTGATTTTCCCTGGTTGTTGTCTATACCCAACCATCTCTTTCTTTTCTTTTTTTGACATTATAATTCCTCATTCGTCAAATCCAGGGTTAGGGTTACTCTTAGGTTGTGTTGAATTGTTTGTATTCTTTCCTGAATTAAGTAATTCACTAGCAGCTCTAACCGAATCAACAATTTGTTGATATCCTGTGCATCTGCATAGATTTCCTTCTATTGCGTTTTTTATTTCAGAATCACTAGGTGACGAATTTTCCTCAAGTAATGCAGATATGACAACTAAAAATCCTGGTGTACAAAATCCACATTGGCTCCCTCCGTATTCTCCAAACATTTCTTGTATAGGGTGAAGATGATGACCATCAGCTAAACCTTCAACTGTTGTTATCTCGCTGTCAGATACTTCTTGTGCTAAAACTAAACAAGAAAGTTTAGGTTTTCCATCAATTAATACTGAACAACAACCACATGTCCCCATGTCGCATCCTCTTTTGACGCCTAGAGTCCCAACTTGATCTCTTAGCACATCAAGAAGTATTGCATTGCTTTCAATTGGCTTAGAAATTGCCTTTCCGTTTACGTTTGCTTTCCAAGGTATTTTTTCAGAACTTGGGAGCATTGGTAGGCGTATGACACTCATGCTAACATCCTTACCAATCGGGGTTTCCATTTGAGCATTCGGTTTGAGGGGTTAAGACTTAGTTTAAGTCATTCATTATCTTATTCATTATTTCGACCTCTGCTCTTCTTATATGTTCTCCATAAGTACTTCTTGCCATTTGCATCTCATCTGCAAGTTGCTTTAATGTGACATTCCTATCCATACTGTAGAATCCTTTTCTTATTGCATGAGATAAAACTTCAATTTGTCTATCAGTAAGAATGGCTTCCCAAACGTTGTCATTACCTTCTTTTTGAAAAGATTGTACTGAGATATTATCTGGTGGCAATACTATCCTAATTAGACTGATGAATCTTCTAACAGAATTAGATATCCCCGAGATTCTCATTTCCATTCCTTTTTTCTCTGAAATGCCATAAGGAGGCTGAATGTGGATATTAGATAACTCAATTGCAGTTAAAGCTAGGGGGTGTGTACAAAATAAGCTTACTAAAATTCCTTCTTCACTCTCTTCATGTATTGTGGTAACTTCAAAATTCTCTAATTCAGAAATTTGCTCTATATTTTTACCTTCTTTTAACTTAATCTCAGCGAGTTGTGTGACTCCCATGTCACTTATTGAAAGATGACCCAAAATCTCTATTTTATCACAGAGTTCTAGAATCTTAGATATCTCTTTTGAACCGCGTAAAGAATTAGTCTTCCACTTTAGGACAACCTTACGCATAATGAGTGCAGTACTGTCTTCTTATTGAATCCGTCGATGCCCTCTAATTCCAGTATGACTCTCTGATTTCTTGATTAGTTTCCATACAAAGAGTCACATCTGAGGGCCGATTTGGTTGAGTAATCATGCCATTAAGATGGTTGATTATTGGTTCTACATTTGATTCGTTAACTACGCCCCATCCTACTTGTGTGCATGGAGCAACAGGGGATACTGGAGTAGTTCCTGAAAGAGGGTCCCATGTGCTGAAAGATGGATACCAAGCAGATAGATTTAGTGCATCTCTTATATCTGCTTGAGATATATTTAGATTGTCTCCATTAACTAGGTAACCACCTCTGGTTTCGGGGTCAGCTCCTGATGAAAAATCTCCTGATTCAGTCCTAAGGTATTGGATTATTTTAGAAAGAAGACCTGCAGTTCTAGGGGTGGCAAAAGAGGTCCCACTTGTTTCGTGATAACCATCAATGTCATCATGATTAGGTAAAACTTGAGTCCAATCTGCTGCAATGTCGGGATATGATCCACTCATTGTTTCTTTTTGATCGTCGCCTTCTTCAGCATATCCTGAAACCCCTATGCTCCACGGAGGCCCCGCAGTAGAATCTTGAACCGCAGGAGATGGTGAATTATCCGCTGCACCAGTATGTATTTTCTTTTCTTGTACAACTGCTATTTTCGTAGCATCTTCAATTCCCGGAACTGGGACTGACCCAATCGGTCCGAAACTTGTCGTTATAATATCTACAAGTGGTTGATTGGCTGCTGCTAATACTGCTGCATCGCTAAATCCTTCTACAAAGAAAATGATTGCTTCCGGGTTCGCATTAAGCACAGCACCTGTAACTGCAGAACCATGACCATCAGATGGATCATCAAGTATTGGTATATCAGTCTCATCATCAGGAGTGGTACCTATTATTTTTGTACCTTCGAAGTATACTATATCTGTGGAATTTATCATATCCCAACAAGATTCTTTGTCTGCGTCATATCTCTCTTGCCATGTTCCTATGAAAGTTAATTCACAAGTCATGGTTACTCCCAAACCATCTAATAACCAATCAGGAATAGTTTCATTTGTTCTAAAATGGTCGTGATATACGTTAATTCCAGTATCTATTGGAGCAACTACTGAATAAGTTCGAAAGTCGTTTTCAATCTCAATAGTTGCTTCTTTACTTTCTTCATTCGATAAACATCCACTCAAAGATGCCATAGTAATTAGTAAAACTAAAGTTATCGACTGACTTCTCATTATACCACCCAGTTTGATTTTATTTTTCAGTTCTCCGGGTCGCTGATATTTTTATCCAATACAAGAATTTCCGCACACACTGCTAGGCCAATTTCTTCCGGGGTCTCAGCACCGATTTCAAGACCAATGGGACACCTAGCGGAATTAAACCAACTTTCTTTAATGCCATTTTCTAATGCTTCATTTCTAAAAGAACTCCATTTAGACTTAGATCCTATAGCGCCTATTCTAGGTCGGTTTTCTTCACCTTTTATCTTCAGTAAACCCAACAATAACTCTTGATCAACAGCCCAATCATGGCCAAGTAGGAGAATGTCCGAAAATCTCTTTATTGACTCGGAATTTTCTGAATCTAGAAATAATTTCGCGCTGCTTGTAATTGTTTCAACTGCTAATGGATATTTTTCATTATTCGAGTAATCCTTTCTAACATCAAATACTGAATAATCCCAACCTAAAGAATCTGCTACTATAGCCACGCACTTACCTACATGACCTCCCCCTGCAATCAAGATATGTGGCATCGGTTCAATCACTTCCATACTAACAGTCACGCGACCACCACATAGGCTATCAAGTGCTGTTACTTCTTTTCCTTTCGCATCTTTGTATAATTGGAAAGTCTCTATTACACCACCCTTTTTTCGTCGAGAATCGGTTTTATCATTCAATAATTTTTCTAAATTATTTTGTATTTTTAATTCTAATCCTGCACCACCTACGGTGCCAAAACTATCTCCCTTAGAGTTTAATGCCAACCTCGCTCCAGGTTTTCCAGGAACACTTCCTTTAGCATTAATTACAGTCGCAATAGCTATCCTTTGACCTTTCTTAACTTGGTCAATAACCCAAGTTAGGACCTGAACAGACATAAACCTGTGAAAAGGTTTCACGTTTCTTGATTTCGCAAGCGGGTATTAGAAATCATCATCCTCTTTAACTCCTCAATATCTTCTAAGTAATCTATATTTAGGTGTAAAAATTCATCATCTACCTCAATTTTCAAGGGGTCAATAATCTCCCTTAAAGGTGTTAATGGGTTACTATTCAAGACTTTTTCACAATCTTTAACTGATATTGCTACCGGATGTCCCCCTTTTCCATTTTTACTTGGACATGAAGTAATATCAGTCTGAACTAATTTTTGAAGTGTAGATTCAGAAAACCCCGGTCTATCTACTGGGACAATTATACAGGCTTTCCCTTGGATTTCTTTTAGCCCATATTGGATGCTTCCAGTGCGTCCATTTTCAGGATTCAAATTAATAATTACTTTTTCTCCAAAAGACAAAATTTCATCTTTTAAATCTTGACGTGTTACTATGATTACATTAAGATTATTATTTTTCAATTTTCTAATAATTAATTGAATCAAAGTTTCTCCATTTATGTCAATTAACGCTTTTGGCATACCTAGCCTTTCACTTGCTCCTGCTGCAATTATTATAGCATCATTTATTTTCAAATCAACCACTACTGTCGTCATTTGCTGTATGTTCTTTAACTTCTAAATTTTCAATATGTTCCTGAGAATTTATTTCTTCATCATCTTCAAAGAATCCAGTATTTTTTAATTTTAAAGTTGTTATTGTTAGGACCGCAAATAAAACTAATACTAATAATGAAAGAACTCCGATAATTATTCCTGAGACTCCTGAATCACTACTATTCGATAGTACTTTTTCATCGCCTATTATATGTATGTCAACTGCTAAATTAGTTGATGATTTTTCATTTGTAATCGCTCGAACTAATAATACTTGATCACCTTCTACTGTATTATTAGGTAAATATTGTAATCTATCTACAAGCAGTGAATGTGTTACTGTAAATGCCGTATCTTCACCATCAAATGTTGCAAGATCCATCCAATTATCTCTCATGTCCCATGTCCTCCATTGAATTCTAGTTGCTCCTCCTTCGACATTGAATAGAACACCTTCTTCTTGATTAATTAGAACTCTATTATCGGTGTTATAATCACTAGCCAATGTGACATTTAGAGTTAAAGATAATTCGTAAACTTTGTTTGCAGCTTCCATGACTGAAGGCACGGAATTCACATGGCCGTGTCCGTAAACATTGTTCTGCCTATTTTTAGGGATAGCATCTTCAGCACATGGCTCATTTGCAAACATGTAGTCGCATCTGCGATAAGTTGCAGTTTCTTGCATTATATTCCTAATGTCAAAAGGAGATAGATCAGGATTTGCCTGATACATTAATGCGGCTAATCCTGCAGCTCCAGGTGTTGCCATACTTGTTCCTGATTTGCCGGTGTAACCATCTCCTGTGTTAAAATCAGGCGCCATGACATTACTTCCTACGAATGCTATATTTGGTTTCACTCTATTTTCTTCAGTCGGACCCTGACTTGAATAAACGGCTATCGCAGTATTCTTGTCGAGAGCGCCAACTGTGATTACATCTTCGGCAGAACCAGGGGTTCCAATCTGTGCACTGAAGGCACTATTTCCTGCTGCAATGAAAAGTGCCACTCCTTCTCTCATCATTTCATTCCCCATTCTATTAACCGATTCTTCTTCAGAAGATGTCCACTCAATAGCTCCCGGTCCACCTAGACTCATGCTCGCTGCACGTATGTTGAATACATTTTTTTTCTCGACAGTCCATTCCATTCCTGCCATCACTGTTGCAAATGAACCAGAGCCTCCTGAATCTAGAACTTTAACTCCCACTAGTTGCGCTTTAGGGGCAACTCCTTTGTATAGATAATCTGGTGCTCCAGTGCCTGCAGTAATTCCTGCGCAATGTGTTCCATGACCTTGGTCATCGTATGCTTTAACTTCGGTTCCATCTGTTAATTCTGGTGAATTAACAGCATCGTAAAACGCGATTACCTTTGTATCATTAGTATAGTTTGAGTCGTCAATATCATCTAAACCCACATGGTCACTGTCTATTCCAGTATCAATTATTGCTACTACGCTGCCTGCCCCTGTGTATCCTGTTTCTTGCCACACTTGTGTTACATCATGAACTTCATTAACATCGTTCATTTGTATTTCTAAACGACCATCAAGCTCTACGAAAACAACTCCTGGTAATTGTATGATTTTTGGAATTAGGTCTATGTCTACCTTTCCAGCAATACTATCAATCAACCAATATCTGAATTGTATCTGAAACATGACATTTTCTTCAAGCATTATTTCATCATCAATAGTTGGAGTGTGGTCAAAATCAACAATTACGCTAATCATATTATTTTCGTCTAGGTAATTGTAGTAATTATTTTCTGCTGCTTTCCATATTGCGTCATGTATGTAGTCACCATCTTTATCCATAAGTGTATTTTCCCACCATGGAGTTTCCATTACTTGATTTTTAGAATCTGTTTCATCTTGTAATGGTACTACAGTAGCCAATACTGGAACTAGCATTAATCCCAATACCATAATCGCTGTGAGCTGCTTTGTAAGTTTCACCTTGTCACTCATGTTATCGTTTGTCCGGACACTCTGCCTAGACTTGAATCAAACGGTTACCCGCGCAATATTAATTAAATCGCTATAGGGGTATTTGTCTAAGTATTTTGAAGCATTTCTCTGCTGATGATGAGCCTTTGGATTTGGCTAGAACCCTCGAAAATTTGTACGACCTTTGCTCCCCTCATTCGCCTAGCAACCGGGTATTCTTCGGAATATCCATATCCTCCAAATACCTGTACTGCATCTGTTGTGACTTCCATAGCCATATCTGCTGCAAATCTTTTTGCATGAGCAGCCTCAAGAGTATTTCTTTGTCCTGAATCTGCCTTTAGAGCTGCTTTCCAAACCAACATTCTTGCAGCTTCGATCTTTGTAGCCATATCTGCTAACATAAATGATATTGCTTGATGACGAATAATTGGTTTATTGAATGCATTTCTTTCACTAGCATAAGATATTGCTTCTTCCATCGCTCCACGTGCATTTCCTACTGCGTGAGATGATATGCTCGGTCTAGATAAATCAAATGCTTTCATTGCATTCATCCAACCATCATTTTCTTTCCCACCTATTAGATTGTCAATAGGGACACGAACATTATTGAAGGTCACTGAACGTGTGTCTGAACAACGTTGACCCATATTTTCTTCCTTTTTACCTAATTCTAACCCTTCTGAATTCGCATCAACTATAAATCCACTCATTCCTTTATACCCTGCATTTTTATCTGTGTAAGCCAATACGAAGAACCAGTCTGCATATCCAGCACCTGTAATCCACATTTTTTGTCCATTAATAATATATTCATTGCCTTCTTTTACAGCTTCTGTTTGTATTGCCTGTACATCACTTCCTGCACCGGGTTCTGTCACACAATATGCTGCGATTTTTCCTTCGGTAATCATTCGAAGATACTTCTCTTTTTGCTGTTCTGTGCCTCCAGTTATTATTGGGTAAGATGCTAACATCGAACTCCCAGCAGCAGTAGCAAATCCCGGATCTCCTCTACCTAATTCTTCAAGTACCAAGACTTCTTCAAATGAACCCATACCTCCTCCACCATATTTTTCAGGGATTTTGAGAGTTAGAAGTCCTAATTCATTGGCTTTAGCTATAGCATCTCTTGGAAATACACTTTCTTTATCCCAAAAAGAGGCATTAGGCTTGATTTCTTCATCAGCGAAATTACGTGCCAATTCTTGCAACATAAGTTGCTCATCAGTCAATTCGAAGTTAACCATGTCACTCGCAGATGGCATTCAGACTTAGCCGTTCGCCTATACTCTAGAATCAAGATAAGTACAGATATGCTATGTATAGTAGGTATCCTATGACCATAGTTAATCCGATATTTTTACTTATTTTTTTCTCACCAAGTAGCATTGCTGCAACTAAACCTGAAGTAATCATGACGACCCATATGTCTCTTCCTGCAAATTCGTCAGAAATTAAAATCCCTCCTGCATATGTTGAAGCAACACCTAGAATTCCTAAGATATTAATGACATTTGAACCAAGGACATTTCCTATTGCAACTCCTTTATGACCTCTCAATGCTGCAATTATTGTAACTGCTAATTCTGGTAATGATGTGCCTAAAGCAATTATACTCAGCCCTACAATCGTTTCTGAGATTCCCATTGAAGTTGCAATTCCTGTTGCTCCTTCTATCAATAATTCCGCACCAAAGAAAATCATTAATCCTCCAAATATTGTCACTCCCATAGCTAGAATCATATTCTCACCTATCCATGTGTCATCGAGTTCATCTTCCAAACCCAGTTTTTTTGAATAAATATATGAGTATGCATAAAATAAGATTAGGGAGACTAACATTGCAATTCCAAATATTCCACTAATTTCTCCCATCATTACAGCAATTAACAGGACGATGGATGCTAAAATCACTGCAATTGCATCTTTTTTAATTCCCAAACCTGGGTCTTCACAGGCACCAAGCATTGCAGCAGTTCCTAATACTAACATGATATTAGCGACATTTGATCCTAAGACTCCTCCTACTGCTAAATCTACAAGTTGTTGATTATTGCTACTTACAGCCTTTATCGTTACTGCTAATTCAGGGAGAGAGGTCCCTACGGCAACTATTGTAAAACCAATTAATAGTGGTGAAACATTCATTTTTTTTGCTAATGTAATAGCTCCCTGAACTACACTTTCACCGCCAGTAATAAGCAATATAAAACCCAAAATAACTAGTACTAAATCAGGCAAAAAGAACATAAATTCTAACATTATTATTTACCTCGTTATTTATTTGCACATTCTTCTTACATGTCTCAATACAAGTTCTACGGTAGGTATAGTATAATCTTCCAATGTTGGTGAGAATGGGACTGGTGTATCTAGTGCACCTATTACTACTGGCGGAGATTCCATGTTCCAAAAGGTTTCTTCTATGACTCTACTACTCACAGTGTGCCCTAGTCCACCTGTATACTGGGACTCTTGAAGTACAATCATTTTCTTAGTCCTCATGACTGATTCTATGCAAGTTTTTGAATCAAATGGTAATATGGTGCGGAGGTCAATGATTTCAACCTCAATGTTTTCATTGGATAGTATAGTTGCTGCTTTGAGGGCGACATGTACCATTGCACCCCATGTGATAATCGTCAAGTTATTTCCACCTCTGATGATCTTCGCTTTACCGATAGATGATTCATTATTTTCTAATCTATTTTTTACGGATTCGGTATCAATTATCTGATTAATGGAGTCCCCCCATCCTGTTTTCCCTCCTCCTAGACCATATAATCCGAGATGTTCAAGAAAAATCACGGGGTCGTTCAAGTCGTGTGATTCAATTAGTAAATCATAAGCATCTTGAGGGTTACTTGGGAATACTATCGTTAATCCTGGGTCGTTGATGAACCAAGATTCAATCATGTTTGCATGAAACGGTCCACTTCTTGTTTTCGCACCGAGAGGTATTCTAACTGTTAGAGGGACTTCTGCCCCCCACCTCCAACGTAATTGAGCGGCATTATTGACTAAAGCATTCATTGCTAATGCAGCAAACCCTCCGAATTGTATTTCTGCAACGGGCCTCATACCGCCAAGAGCCGCACCTGTAGCTGAGTGGATGATTATTGATTCCGATAATGGCATATCTAGTAATTTTTCTGAATGACCTTTTGCTTTGAGAGGGATATTCATTCCAAACGCTCCAGCTACTTCCATATCTTCACCCATAAATACGATTTTTTCACCATATTTTTCTGCTAAAACTACCATGGCATTTTGTATTGCCCTACTGTATGTTGAAGAGTTAGATGCGTTAGAGAATTTTATTTTCAATTCTCCATTTTTGACGGGACTCGGTACAATGTTCGTTGATTCATTCTCAAATCTCTCGTACTGTTGTGAATGAGAATCAGCATTGTGTCTTGAAGTGATACCTTGTGTAACTGTGTTTCCTTCTGGCCAAGGCATTAATTCCATTTCTTTCCTTGCATTTTCTACAAGATATTGTTCTTCTTTTTCCATTTTCATTAGTTGTTTTTCACTAGCCCCGAGCAATATGCATTGCTGTCTGTGAGTCGGCAAAGGGTCTTTTTCAGCCCAATAAGTCAATAAATCTCTTCCTACGTAACCTGGTGGGTTACCCGACGCAGAACCAAGGTACAGGTCATCATGATGATGTGCATGACCGCAACCTCTCATTGTTTCTACATGGATTAAAGTAGGTCCTCCACCATCAAGTGCATATTCTCTAGCAGTTGCAGTAGATGCATAAAATTGAGATGGATTTGAACCATCAATCGACCATGAAGGGATACCCATTGCGTGACCCTTATCTCCGAAAGTTTCTGCTCCAGATTGCCCGACGGTAAAGGTATCCAAAGCAATTTGGTTATTCTGAATCATGAATGCAATTGGCAACCCCCTTGCGCCCGCTAAATTCATTGCTTCCCAAAACTCTCCATTACTACTAGTTCCTTCTCCTACTGGTGCCAGATGAAATCTGTTAATGTTTAACAAAGAGGCTGCTAAAGCAACCCCAGTGGTAGTAGCACTAGCTATCGGTAGTGGTGCAGTGGGTGGTAAAATACCTTTTTCCCAATTTCCGATATGTAGGTCACGTCCTCCTGAATCTAGATTCCCTCCACTCATATATGATCCTGATTTTCCCATTTGTGCGGCAAATATTTCTAAAGGTGTTTGGCCTACTGCTAGAGCCAAGCCCGTATCTCTTATCATAGGCGCAATAATATCAGCATGATGCTTTTCTCCAATAGGTGTGTCAATCGCTCTCCTTAGTGGTGTCGCACATGCTACGATTCCTTCTTGCCATGTTGATCTAAATCCTTTTCCTCCGAATTTCCCTCCGTCTGGTGTGCTTATTCCATTCGTAAAAAGATCTTTCAGTTGTTCGTCCATTTCCCTAGTTCTTGTCATCCATCTTTGCCATTGTAAATGTGTCTTCAGATCTATACTTGATGCATATGCGATTCTCCTTAAGCATAATGCTATATCTCTTAAGAAACGAACATTACGTCTACCTAGGTATAGTTCAGAGTTTCTCCTAGGTATTACTTCTTCATCTCCAATTATTGCCAAATCTGGCGTCAAAAGTCTCTCTCTCAATGAATAGGATATTGTTTTACAAAATTCTTTTGTGAATTCATGATATACAGTTCCATTAAATGTAGGTGGTGGTTTTTGATCAGTCCACTTTTTTGATATGAATTCCAAGTACCCATCGTGCCTTTCCGCTACAAATCTTAGAAGCTCTTTTTTGACTTCTATCTCCTCTATTTTTTGCGTGAAAAGCAACGCCTTTGTAGGGGTCCATTTTGCGCCCCATATAGGCGGTAGTTCTGATTGGCTAGGTATGTTATTTGTCTTAGGGGGCATGTTTTTTTCTGAATTCAAGTCAATATGTGTTTTACTATTCCTTCTTTTTGCTTCTTCAATGATGTCCTTGAAATCGATGCTTAAATCTCTCTCCCATATTTTGAAATTTCTTTTCCGCCCTTTACCTGTTTCTGAACGATCTAATGTGACGCGTGCTCTTTTATGGCAATCATTACACTTTCTATCTATTTGATTGGTGTTTCTTTCTCTTGTTTTCCATACTTCGTGACTTCCGCACTCTGGGCATAACCATATCCCTTGTCGCGCTATTGCCATATGCTGTCGGAATCTCTCTAAGTACTACAACTAATCGCCTCATAAGGTACAAATGTGGTATTTATTTCCTATTTGTGGTATATTCTCTTCAATTAAATCATATTTCTAATGGAAAACCGTAATTAAAAGGTAGACTGAGTGATTTTATACCGTTTAATTGAAAAAATACCACATTAGTTTAATTAAATCTGCGTTTTATTAAGTTATACCTTAATTAAATGGTAGACTGCAATAATTAAACCCACAATAATTGGTCAATACTTAGGCACGCTCGAATCTACGGTATTTGACCATAAATGAATGCCTCCAGAGAGGTTATATACGTTCTTAGGATAATTTCCAGACTGTTTAAGCAATCTAACTACCATAGCTGACCTCATACCACTTCTACAATAAACAACAATATCTCTGTCAGTAGGTATTTCGTGGATTCTAGATGGGACTTCAGTATGCGTTATTCTTAGATCTGTATTTGGTAGGCTAACAATTCTTTCTTCAGCCTCTCCCCTTACATCTAGGAAAAAAGGTCTCCAGCCATGCTTTACTTTCTCGAAATAATCGGATGGTTGAATTTCTTCCATAGATTCTTTTTTTATGGAGGCATCTAATGATTGTTGCTCACCTCTCTCCACTGAACAATATATCGATTCTTCCGAAAGTTCGGTTACTCTTTTTCTTTTTTCATCTGAATAATATTTGACAGAGCGAATATTCATTGACAATGCATCTATTAACAATAATCGTCCTTCTAATGTGTCTCCAATATCTAAGACGATTTTTAGTACTTCATTTGCTTGGAAAGAACCTACTATCCCGGGTAATACTCCCAATACACCTGCTTGAGCGCAATTAGGGGCGAGCTCAGGAGGAGGTGCTTTAGGGAATAAATCTCGATAATTTGGACTTCCTCTTAGATTAAAGACAGATACCTGACCTTCGAATCGATGAATGCTACCAAAAACCCATGGTTTCTCTAAAATTTCACAGCAATCACTGATTGTATACCGGGTAGCAAAGTTATCAGTTCCATCTACAATGACATCATAATTAGAGATAATTCGCTCAGCATTTCCAACATCCAATCTTAAATTAAAGATATCAACTTTAATTTCAGGATTAATTTGATAAATTCTTTTTTTAGCTGAATCTACCTTTGATTCACCAATTGAAGAGGTTGAATGAAGAATTTGTCGCTGTAGATTTGTAATATCTACGACGTCATCATCAATTATTCCAATTCTTCCAATACCTGCTGCTGCTAAATACATCAGTACTGGAGATCCTAATCCTCCGGCACCCACCACTAGAACTGATGATGAGTTAATTTTCAACTGACCTTTTTCTCCAACTTGCGGTAGCATTAGGTGCCTTGCATATCTAGCCTTCTGATCATTTGTCAGATTTTTATTTACTACCTCAATAGAGGTTTTATTATCATCGATCATTTTTCCCTCAGTGCTGATCTTCAAGCCATTTTTCGGCATCCATTGCTGCTTGGCAACCCATTCCTGCAGCAGTTATTGCTTGACGATATCTTGTGTCAACAACATCTCCTGCTGCAAAAATTCCTGGGACACTTGTCATAGTATGTGTTTTTGCTAAAATATATCCTGATTCATCAGTTTCAATTTGTTTATCTAGAAATCCAGTAATTGGTTTGTGTCCTATAGCTATAAATGCTCCAGTGCATGAAATTTCTTCTGTACTTCCATCTCTAGGGTCTTCAAGAATAGCACCACTTAAACCACTATCATCTGAAAGCCAACTCTTAACTGAACTAAATGTCTTAATCTCAATTTTAGGATGTTTTGCCGCTCTTTCATACATGACCTTAGATGCTCTAAAAACATCTCTTCTATGTAATAGAGTTACTTTGCTAGCGAATCTTGTAAGGAATGTAGCCTCTTCCATAGCCGAGTCTCCTCCACCAATAACTAGTACTTCTTGCTCTCTAAAAAATGCTCCATCACAAGTTGCACAGGTGCTTATTCCCCTTCCCTTTTGCTCGTCTTCGCCTTCAGCGCCTAACCATATTGATTCTGCTCCGGTACAAATAATAACTGATTTAGATAAAAATAACTCTCCTTCAACCCAAACTTTGAACGGCCTTTCAGAGAAATCTACTTTCTCTACATTTTTATCTTGTACCTCTAATCCGAATTTTTCAGCTTGCTCTCTTAGTTGAATCATCATTTCAGGTCCTCCAATTCCTTCAGGATAACCTGGGAAATTTTCTACATCGGAAGTTAGCATTAATTGTCCTCCAGACATATATCCTGCAAACATCAATGGCTCTAATAATGCTCTAGCTGAGTATAGACCTGCAGTGTACCCAGCAGGTCCCGAACCTATGATTATCACATTGCGCACATCATCTGTCATGGCTCTCGGAATGATAGGAATGCTTTGAACATTAACTCGAACACAACAGTAAACATAAGATTCGGAAGTAATTCACTTAGACATAGTGATGACTGCTGAAACTGCAGATCTTGCATGTGGTTCTAGCCTTGGTTCTATATGATGTTCTTCTGCTCCTGGCCCAATAATACCCAGTCCAATTGGCTTTCCATGCTTAATCTGAAGTTCAATGATTGACCTAATGACTGCTTGACCCATTACTAGGCCGTGTTGAGTTTCTCCAAGTTCGATTATCCCTAAAGTAATTGCAGCATCAATATCTTTTTTTTTCAAGAGTCGTTCTAGAGCTAATGGTACTTCCATTGATCCAGGTACCCAAATTATTTCACAGATTTCTGCATTCTTAGAATTAGCTTCATCTTTTGCATATTCAAGCATCCTCTGGATTTCTTTTTGGTGGAATGAACCACATACTGCTGCAATTCTCATTTATTCACTTCCATACTTTTTCTAATTGTATCCACTAATACTTGAGTGCGAGAATCAATTTCAAGATTGACTTTATCCCCCACTTTTTTGTTACTGATTGTTGTGACTCTTAGAGTCTCTGGAATAATATGTAATGAAAAATACTCGTCTGTAACTTCTCCAATAGTCAACGACATACCATCGATACCAATGAAGCCTTTTTCCAGAACATATGGTCTAGATTCAGGAGTGTTTTCAATTAAAAAATCAACACCCTCTCCTCGTTCATCTCTGGAGATTATTTCCACGGTCATTAAGATATGTCCTGAAATTAGATGCCCACCTAGTTCGTCACCCATTTTGAGAGATCTTTCAATATTGACCATTGAACCAATTTCCAGGTTTCCTAGAGTTGTACGGGTTAGTGTTTCTTCTATAGCGTCAAACTTAACATAAGTATCTTCTATTGAGACTACAGTCATACAAACTCCATCTAGAGCTACACTTGCACCAATTTTTAGATTTTCCAAGTATCCGTCTAGATTTATTATTAAGCTACGAATTATCTCCCCATCTTTAATCTCTACAACTGGTGCAGTACCTGCAACAATACCTGTATACATCCTAATCTTCCTCATAGGGTCCGCCAGTTTCACCTGACCATAAACTCAATATTCTTGCAATTATTTTTCTTGTCCCATCTAAGTCATCTGCAAGTCCTTCTACGCGAATTACTTCGACTTGGCCCCAGCCATTTTCTTCTAAGCCTTTTTTAATTGAGTCACGAGAATGCTTTTGATCATAGCCTAGTGCAATAATATCAGGCTTAATGATCTCTAATATGTCGAATATTGGCTCACTAGGTGGGTTGCCGATTATTGCTTTATCTACTGGTTTTAATCCTTCAACCATACGTCTTCTCAGATCTTGATTTGTCACTGGTTCATGCTTTTGTTTACGTACAGTATCGTCATGTGCTACAACAACTACTAATTCATCACCTAATGACTTGGCCTGCTCAACATAGTGCAGATGACCAGCGTGTAGTAAATCAAAAACACCAACTGCCATTACACGTACCATGTTTATATCTCCTAATGTTACTTTGTAATTTATTATTTATTCATGTTTAATGCATTCATTAGATCATCACCAGTAATCATTGGGATGTTATGTTTAGCCGCATATATTCTTGCATCTGGCACTGAAAGAGCACCATCTCCATCTGGTTGAAGCATTTCAGCGCCAATAGTTGCAGGAACTTGACCCGCAAGTCTAGCAATAGCTACTGCTAATTCGGTATGCCCCTGTCTTGTAGATAGTCCACCTGGTGATTCTCTACAAACAGGTATATGGCCGGGTGTACGAAATTCATTACCTAATGCTTTGTATGCCTCTTCTCCATTTACCGATTTATTCATTAATTCACCAGATAGTTCTCCAAATCTTTTTGTTGTTAATGATCGATCTCTATCTGTAATTCCAGTGTACGTGTCACGATGATTTATCGATAAAGTAAAGGCGGACCTTGTGTCATATTGTAAATCATTAGTAATTAGATGAGAAAGAACCGGATTATCATTTACTAGTTCTTGATGTGTATGCAAATCTTGCAACCATGGTAGATCAAACATTTGCCCTATTTCATCGCCTATTGCTAAGAAAAGTAGACCCCCACAATCTATTCTTAGACGTCTCATGACTGCAGGTGTTGCTGCTGTTGCTGGCCATAATAAATCAGTTTCTTTCTCTCTAAAATCAGAATCAAAAACCATCACTGGTTTCCCTTGAGAGAATGCCAATATAGCATCATCAACTGTGTCAGCCATGTATCTCGGAGGGGGTGCCCAAAGGGGTTATTTTCGGTCAAACGGTTAGGCTTGAGCGGAGGGTTCTCATGTAACCAAGCATCGGACTATCTATGGTTGAGCGTTTTGAAGTCATTGTTCCAGTTCGCGTAGATTTAGCAGGAGGTTGGACTGACGTACCTCCGTATTGCAATGATTTTGGTGGAGAAGTTGTTAATTTTACTATAAATAAATATATTCATGCAGTGATGGAAAAGGATGAATCTGGTAGAATAAGGGTTGAATATTCAAGTGAGGTTCCAAGCGGCTCAGGCCTTGGCACAAGTGGTGCATTAAATGTAGGTCTAATTGCAACGATATTAGGGCATAAAAAATCTCCTGAGAAGGCAGCGGAAATGGTATTTCAATTTGAATCAATTTTAGAAAATAAAGGTGGTCGACAAGATCAATGGGCATCAGCACATGGTGGCTTTAATCACCTGCTATTTATTGGAGATAGTGTTGAAATACTTCCATTTGAACCGATGAAATCTTCTAAAAATTGGTTGAAAAAACATTTCATTATTGCAGATACTAAAATCACGCATAATTCCGGTAAGTTACATGATTCAATATGGGAGAGGTATAATTCCGGCGATGAAGATGTAATCAACGGATTACATAAAATCAGAGCGGCTGCGAGAAAAATGTCAGATGGCATTCAGAGAGATAGGCGTGAGTTAGTTGTAGAATCGTTAAGAGATGTCTGTGAAGGTGTAGATTTGATGGACTCCTCATTACATGACCCCTTCCGAGGAGTAATTCAGCCTCTAATTGAATCTAAATCCGTTACGGCATGGAAAGCATTGGGTGCAGGTGCAGGTGGAACTGTTGGTATTCTTTGTTCACCAATGTTTAGGAAAAATGTTAT
>TARA_B110000116_G_scaffold257527_1_pt1 | contig 30817 bp, 24 predicted proteins | sample TARA_B110000116 | Tara Oceans TARA_B110000116 (sample SAMEA4397355) | marine metagenome | biome: Polar Biome; feature: [ZZZ] marine water layer (ENVO:01000295); material: water (ENVO:00002006), including particulate matter (ENVO:01000060) such as... | depth 199 m
CTTCTTCTTCTTCCTCGATATCTTCTTGAGAGTCATATTCTTCTAGTTCAGAATATTCAATATCTCCTTCTAGAATTCCTTTGAGTAATTTTCTCTCATCAACCATGGGTTTCAATAGATTACCAAATTTGGCTATAGCAGACTGCTTCTTTTTTGATTTTGCCGCATCGAATTTCTGTTTCAAGGGGCGCATTTCTGATTCTAACTCTGAAAGACGTTCTTGCACCTCTGCCATTTCACTATCTTCTGAATCTGAGGATTCTTCTGGAACTGACAATAATTCAACCACAGGTGCCGATTCTCTTGTTGTTTCCTTTTCAGATTTTCTCATTACAATTATTTCCCTATCAAGGTCATGACCAAATCTATCTGCATATCGTTCAAGCAGACTACCTACATCACTAGAACCTAATCGATCAATGTGGCCGTACATTTGTTGTAACGATTTATCTGTTCGATTTTGCCACATATCTGCGTAATTTGGATCTTCTTCATCTTCGGCAATTACTTCAACAACATCAATTTCAATAATATCATCTGAAGGTTCAGCATCACTCACTGAAAGGGGTTCAGTTGGTGGTGTAGGAGCAGGCGGAAGAGGCAACTTCATCTCTGGAGATGGTGGGGGTGGTAAATCACCAGGAGGGGGTGGCAATGGCAGAGACCCTACGGGTTGGGTTGTGTCGTTCTTCTTTCTCTTGCGAAACGCCATGCCGTCACCCTGTTGATACTTGGTGACATACAATCTGCCTTTAACATTGGCTTAATTTGAAAAACTCTCGCTACGTAGTTTTACTAGGTGAAATTGGCTTTGCCCAGCCTTTTAATGTCAAAAATGTGTCCATATTTGATTCTGCAACCAATGTATCGCCTTGACTAAATTCTTTCTCGTCACCACCTAATCTTAACACACATCTTTCTGTGATAATTTCCAACTCCCTAGTGTTATCATCAAAACGAGGCAATGCTTCACTCAGAGCATCAAATGGATTAGAACCTTCAGGATGTAAACGATCAAGAGGTAGGGTTACCACTTGTAATCCACATTTCCCATTTAGGCTGTAAGGCCAACGTATTTGTCTTTTGATATCAACCGTAACGGCTTCATCAGTTTCGCCAGCCTTTCCAACGATTAGTGATCGATCGCCTTTCACAAGTTCAAGAAATAAATGGGCATGTTGATTTAGGACACTGAAATTACCGGTTAGAATAGTATCTCTCCGTTGCGGGTGTTGAACCTTTTCAGCAAGTCTTTTCATTTTTGTTGGCCCACACTTTTTAATTTGGCTACTGGGTGATTTGGACCTTACTTCTATTATTTTACAAAGGTCTTTAGCCATTTTATTTCCTTCTTTACTATCTTGATTTGCAGTATCTAATTTTGTGAGAATGTTGGTTGTCCCATCTTCTAATCTTGCCTTCCAGCCACCCTGGCCGCTATTGTTCATTAGTGCGCTTACCTCAACCCCTTCACCTCGAATATGATTGACCAATTCCCGTCTTGCCGAACTATCTAATCCTAGAATACTTGGGTCTCTATAATGGAGATGGAATCCTCTGTGACCTGAAAATGTGACATGCAGATAATCTTCTTTGAATCCAAATTCAGAAGAAAGAAACTCTTCCCATAAATTATGAGCTTGTAATTGAATAATTTCTAACATTTCAGGGAAATTAAAAGGGTCAACATGGTCTAAGTGGTCACCGTCCAAATCAAAGATTAAATCTGCTCCTTTCCAATCTTTATCTGCCATTTTTCTCTCTAATGGCTTACCATAATACGCAGTTGAATAGAAGCAACTTTTCGGGGCTCTTTGGTGTAGGTAATTCAATACACTTTTAGGCGTCTCAAAATTGATGTGGCGGTCAAATATATTAGAAGACCACATCTGAAACATACACTCTCTCGTTCGCAGTCTTGGGGGGAACCAATAATCATCAGGTCCTATTTGAGAATACCACTTTGAAAAACGGTGGGCTGCTCGGGCCCAATTACTCTCAACCATCTAAATCAGTGGACCCTAAAGCACTACAGCACTTGAACGACGCGATTATTCAATTGGTAATCCTGACACGGATTTACCATCTGATGAAGGTATGGTCCCTGTTTCGGACTGATAACAATCAAAACATGAAAATTTATCGTCAATAGGAATTGATTGGCCAAATGTTAGCCTAGCCCCACAGAAATCACAAATTGGTCCAATTTCTCCTTGATGAATTCCTAATCTTGAGACATCAGGCATGTTACCACTACCACATTGGCGGAAGCGCCCAGTCTTTGAGCCTGTTCATTAAGTGATTTTGAATAACAATCAATTCAAGCATAAAGTTCACAACCAAATTGATGTCGCACCAACACATGAGTGTTGATGACCGGCTTATACGCGTGGGGCATTCGCCCGATCCAGATGACGCATTTATGTTCCACGCATTAACTACTGGATTAGTTAAAACTCCAGGGTTTAGATTTGAACATGTCTTACTTGATATTGAAACATTGAATGAGAAAGCCATTGCTGAAGAATATGAAGTCAGTGCAGTTAGTATTCACGCCTTTCCTGAAATATCTAATAAATATTCGTTGATGAATTGTGGGGCAAGCATGGGTGAAGGATATGGCCCTATGCTTGTTAGTTCTAAGGAGATGACTTTAGAAGAAGCTTGTTCAAAACCTATTGCAATCCCAGGGCAAAAGACCTCAGCACATTTGGCTTTGAAAATGGCATGCGGTAATGTTGAAACTGTTATTGTTCCCTTTGACGAAATTATGCCTAGAATTCAAAATGGCGAATTTAATAGTGGCGTTATTATCCACGAGGGGCAATTAACTTGGAAATCTCATGGCATGAATCTTCTGTTAGATTTAGGTGTATGGTGGAATGAGAGAAACAACGGACTACCTCTTCCATTGGGTGGGAATGTTGTCAGAAAAAATCTTGGAAAGGAATTGTGTGAAGATATTACCGAGTGGGTTAAACAAAGTATTGAGATTGCTATTTCAAACCCAGATGAAGCATTAAAATTTGCAAGGCAATGGGGTCGGGGAATCGATGAAGAAACGAATTCAAAATTTGTACAAATGTATGTAAATTCTAGAACTATTGATTTTGGTGATGATGGTAGGGAGAGTATTATTAAATTCCTAACAGAAGGCCAAGAAATTGGGATGATTAACAAAGATTTTGACCCTAATTCAATAGAATTCATTGGTGCATAATATGTTAGAATTTGGCGATAACAGTTTGGAGAAATGGCGTGGTGGCGGGAATGAGTGATCGCCACGACCCGAGCACATGCCGAAGTATATTGAGCGATGCTCGAAAAAATGGATTGTCGCGCGGGTTGTTTGACTCGGCGCAAGATTTGCAAGATGGGGTTTACCGTGCTGAAGCGCTTTGTGGTTTGTGTGGTTCGGAGTACATGGACGAAGATGGTCGGGCAGAATGGATCACAATCATAGTTGAATCAATGCTTGAAGAAGAACGCGCATGGCGATTAGCTGAGAGTATTGGGATCATAGCAAAATCTGCAGGGAATTGGCCAGATGGGCGAGCCAGAAATATGTTGATGGGTGATATAGTGACCATGACGGGAGATTTACCGGCTGGTGAGGCACGTGTCGATGCGCTGAAATCCATAGTAAACCGTGTATCTGTACAAAAATTGCCCGAACTCCTCCTCATGGCTATTGAAAATCATGGTATGGAAGCCAAAGCGGCCCGACCAATAATGAAAGCCATTGTCACCACAGGGAATCGTGAGATGATTGATGGAATCACACCACTGCTCACTAAAGCCACCCCCGATTTGGCGGTCAAGTTCCTCGATAATTTACATCGTCAGACAGTACAACAAAACCTGACTCTGGAGCCAAGTGCACTTCAACTCGCACTACCATTACTCAGTACCGCGGATTTTGAAACGGTTCGAACAATGTGCAGTCACGCTACTCGTTCCGAAGATGTTCTTATGTTGGCCCAAACTTTAGCAGGGGATGATGAGGAATCAGTACGGTTTGCTGTCACACTAGCAGGTAGGGCTGATCGGGCTGGTGATGCTGAATTCGCAAGGGAATTGCTAGAGAATGCTGCACAGCATGTCGATTCATTAGATGCTAAAACGTCAATACGAATTAGGAAAAATCTCGCAAAAGGATTTCAACGTCTTGGTGATTCAGAGCGTGCTGAAGGCCTAATCCCAGTCCGAACACCTGCAGTCATATCCATTCATCCTAGTAGTGAAGATGTGGAAAGACGAGGTCACACAATGGCATTAGTTGGAACCTATGATGGTACTATTGGCACCCCATATCTTCGTGCTTTGGCCCGCGCTTCAGGTATCGCTTGGGGTTTTGGACTTGATATTGCTCTGATTGATTGGCCGACTGGAGATCTTGAGGGCCTTTGTCAGCAAGCGAAAAAAGAATCAGGAACAGCAGGTGTGAATCACTTGCCATCATTGCTTGCATCTGGTCGCATCCAATTGCTATCGGTTGAAGATGCTCTTGGTGGGGCTGTTGGCCATCCCATTGCCACCACACATCAACCGGTGGGCGGTTCTGTAGATTTGGCAGGGTATGAAGGGGCCATCTGCATGTTCATCGGGCTCGGCCGTCATGGATTACCTCAAAATTTGCTCGACAATTGTCCAGATCAATTTGAATTGACTGGAATAGGTGCCAGTTTGGAAACTGCAGTAGCAATGGGTGCCATCGCTCAGAGGCTGGCAGACCTTTGATTGTCGGAATTGGAGATAATCGTGCACTAAATGTATTGACTAATTATCTAAATGATGACTGTATAGTTGCTTCATAATCCTGTGAAGTAGCCCTTGATTTATTTAGAATGGACAAAAAATGACTTAGCATAATATAGGCTAAAATGATACATTTAATAGGATAATTCTTTGGTTGAATCCGTATTCGCAGTAGCGATGAGAAAACGCGCAGCCACTTTTCTTGGTCTTTTCATCAGCGTCATAGTATTGACATCCTCACTTCCACTAATATCTGAGGTTAATGCTGCAACTGAAGAATATTATCCATATAGTGGTAGTATTGTAAATCCTTATTCTTTATCTGGGTCTTCAGAAATCACATATTCAAATGATGGTACTTTAATTGCGGCATCTTTTAATTCAAATGTAGTCATCATTAACGCTCAATACCGAACTTTTATCAAAGATATTAGCATTGGAAATAGGATATTATCTCTGACATTTTCTGAGGATGATTTATCACTTCTAGTTGGACTAGAAAGTCCCTACATGAGTACATTAGCTATGGCTATCTATGATACCACTACTTGGGATAGGATAGGGGTAAATGAGGATGGTAAAAAAGTAAGCGCTATTAGTATTTTACCTGGTCAACACATTTTTGCATCAGCAAATGAAAACAATGGGGTATCAGAATATTTTATCAACGATTCTACCCATTCACTTTCAACTTTTGATGGCCAGCACACCTCCGATGTAACTTGTTTGGACCATTCCCCTAACGGTCAACAACTAGTTACTGGAGGTGAAGATGGGAATGTATTTCTTTGGAATCGTTCATCAATAACCGTAGATGTTTCTTGGCAGGTGGGTTTCAGTATTATTGATTGTTTAATATCACCCGATGGAACCCAATTGGCTTGGATTACAGATTCGTTGCTTCAAGTTCGCTCAATCCCTAGCGGTGAGTACATCACAACCAAGAACCTATTCGGAACGGCTGTTCAATTAGAGTGGGCTGAGAATGGTGACGAATTATGGGTATTAATTAAATCTGTAGAAATTCTATTGACTATATTCGAAGTGACAGATTTTTCAATAAAAACCTCATTTGAATTTGGTCATCAAATATCAAAATTCGCGAAGTCGCCAATTATCTCAGAATTTGTAGTCACGACAAATACGGATATCATTTCTGCCTTTAGGGAAGATTCTTGGGCTCCCTATTCGGGATTACCGGGTGCAGATATAGATGGCGATGGAACCCCCGATAGGTATGATGGTGATGATGATGGTGATGGGTTAGGGGATGATTTAGAATATTCTTGTACAGAAGGTAGTGACTGTCATATTCATCCTCATCCTGATTATATTAGACACATCTCTATAAAAATAAGTGGTAATATAATTAATATTCAAGACACATATCAACTCAATTCTAGTATCAGCGCGCCAATAAGAGTATTAGCCTCATCATCCTTATCACCTGGTTCACTCGTAACTCAAGGTGAAGCAATTAAGATGGAGAAAATGTTGTGTGGCGGCACAAATGCCAACCAAATTAGTTTAGATTGGAACGAGGCCCTAAGATTTGAGAATTCTGCAATAATTGGAACAACAGTTCGGTGTGATGCAAAATTAGGGTTGATTGACACTACTAAACAAGATTCTAATACGCGGATTCAACTACGTTGGTTTATTGAAATTACTATGGCAAATAGCATTCCTAGACCATTTAACATGTCATTTGATCCTTCGGTGTCACCCCCACTACATACTATTACTCAAATTGCTCCAACTTCACCGTTAGCATTAACATTAATTCACCAAGGAGATACTGTCTACTACCAAACACCTATTCACACCACTAGCCCACAATTGTCTATAGAGATATTAGCGAAACCAGCTCCAGAACCAACTATTGTTGACATCTCGTTATCATGGTTAGAGACTAATTTTTTATTACTTTTAGGCGTAATTAGTATGATCGGATTGGTAGTTATATTAGTGGTGCGAAGAAAGAACAGCATGTTATTCGATTTTGAAGACGATGAAGAAAATTTACCCGCAACAACATCAAGAAGAAGGTCATCTAGCAAGAATGTACCATTAGATAATATTTCTTCAACTGGGCGCCCTCAACCAATACAACCACCGCAACAAGTGACTAGCCGTCGCGCACAGCCTACTCATCGTCCTTCCAATGAACCTTCGATTCGTCGTGTTAAGAAGGCCCCCGGTTCAGTTACTCAGTCAGGTAAAGCACCAGAAGGGGAAGAATGGGATTACTCGGAACACGGCGCCTACTGGGATAAGGATGACCCTGATGCCACAGACCCTTATGGGGAGGTCAAACAATTCCATAATGAAGAACTGGCAATTCTAGATATTGCTGAACAAGTTGCTGCTGAAACTAAAGATGAATATGTTGGAACCGAAATTGAACCTGAAATTGAACCTGAAATTGAGGACTCGGTATCGGACATGGATGCAGCTCTATCAATGATTACAAAATCCAAGAAAGTTAAATCACGAAAACCAACTGATAACTCTAAAGAGGTGGTTAAGAAGTCAAAGAAGAAACGGCGCAAAGTTAAACGACGCAAATCAAGTTAAACTTCTAACCACTCGATATCTGTTTCTAGACCACATACTTCTGTAAGAAAGAACTCCAGACCAGTTACTGAATCTGGTGATAGAATATTTGTGACTTCATTGAAGTATCCATTAATTCTCTCTATTGAAAACCCACTTCTAGTCGCAGTATCTCTAATTACTTCGTCTTTTACTTGTTGATTGTCTCTAAAATTTATTGCATTAGACAATAAGTCATTATGAGCCTGTTTTAATTTATCGATGGGTGCTGAAGATGGAGCAGCAAACACCCCAAATACCATTGGTAATCCTGTGAGTTTTTTCCATTCTTGTCCCAGATCCATTTTGACTAAATCGGGATTTCTCTGGGCTTCATCAAGTGCTCTGTCTCCGATCAATAATGCTGCATCACACTTTGATAGCATTTCTTTTAAATCAGGGCCCATATCTAATGTTTTAGGATCTAATCCCATCTCAGACAGAATGTATAATACTAATTTTCGAGAAGTAGATGAATCCGTTGGTAATGCTATGTCTCTTATCTTGTGTAATTCTCGATTACTGAATAACAACACACTACCAACTGCCCCTTCAGATGCGATTCCAATGTCTGGAAGTAAAATTAATTCAGAGGAATTAGCAGCGTAATCTGCTGCTGGGATGGGGGCGACGAGACAATCTTTCCGAAGTAAGTGGCCCGTTAACCAAGCTGGAGGGGCTGGTAATATTGACCATTCTTGAGATAAATTATGAAATAACGGATCACAATTAACAAAAGAAACTCTGCCTAAAACTTCCGACCAATTAACCACTGTTAAACACCTCTCTAACTGGGTATCATTGGCAATCCGTTATTGTCAGGTGGGATATTTCTGCGAAAATTCCGGAATTGCGTATAATCGGTATTTCTCTCAACGGCAACTCCTCCAACAGACTCAATCATAGTTGCTAAATCAACATCTAGGTCATTGAGTGGAGTTGTTGAACCGGCGAGGTGCATGATTTCTTCATGACTAACTGTACCATCAATGTCATCTGCTCCACTAAGTAAAGCAAGCGCAGAAATCTGGTCGCCGATGTTCATTCTATATGCCTTGATATGAGGGATATTATCCAACATTATACGAGCCAAAGAAATCATTCTTAAAATTTCATTTCCAGTAGCTAATTGGGCTTCCGGTAATCTAGATGAATCCGGTAGATATGGATATGGAACAAAACATTGAAATCCAGAAGTTTCATCCTGTAAAATTCTTAACTTATCGAAGTGAATCATTCTGTGTAGAGTAGACTCAACTGTCCCAAACAACATGGTACAGTTTGTGGGGATTTCAAGTTTATGAGCTATTTTATGAATTTCCAAATACTCTTCGGAAGATTCTTTCCCTTTGCATATTATATCCCTAATCTCATCGACAAGGATTTCTGCACCACCTCCTGGGATAGAGTTCAGTCCAGAGTGTTTTAATCTGGAAATTGTTTCAGTAATGGATAGGTTAGAGATTTCTGCAAGATGCTTTATTTCTACGGCAGTTAAAGCCTTGAGACTTATATTTGGATATTGATTTTTGAATGCTTTGAACAGTCCTTGATAATATTCAATATCCCAGTCGGGGTGTAATCCACCAACAGTATGTACTTCAGTGATAAATTGGGAATAAGGTTCAATTCTATCTAAATATTCTTGAACTGATAATGAATAAGCATCATCTGCTTTAATTCCCCTTCTGAAAGCACAAAATTTACACGCCAAGACACAAACATTTGTTTGATTTACATGCAAATTTCTGTTATAGAAAACAGAAGTGCCATGTCTTGATTTTTTCAAATAATAAGCGACATTGGATAGCGTAGGTAGATCACACTTATTGTGCAGGATTACCCCTTCTTCGCAAGAAATTCGTTGCCCTGATAATGCTTTTTCCAGTATGATTCTAACATCATCATTTATTGACTCCGGCAACGATGGAATAGTGCTTGCAACGTCATCACCGGGTGAGGTAATTGTTGAGATACTCGCGGTGTCTCGCCATTTGAAAGGTGACCCAAGATGCATTTCAATCAGTTGACCGCACAAGTCACCTGCTTTAATGGCTATCAGCCATTTTGTTCAATTATTAGTGCGTCTAAATTTGAACATAAATTTCCTAAATTCTTCTATCCAAAATACTGATGAAGCAATTAGGAACACCATAGCCCAATCACGGAGTTGTAAAGGAATCGTAGATAAGAAACTGCCAACTGATATACCTAGGATAGGAATCACAGTAAAGGAATTGTGAACAATAGAAACAAGTAAAATTAGGCTAATAGCAAATGAAGCACTGATGAACATGTTTTGGAATATTCCCAGTTCAAATGCAGATTTGTCAATACTTCTGCTATTTACTACATTGAATAATTGGAACATTATGAATGAGGCAAACGCTAACGTACGTGCGTATTCAAACTTTGATTGGGCATAATTATCCCAAGATTCAACATCACATTGTCCGGACTCTAAGAAAAATTCAGGAGATGATAAAGCATCTATTCCTGCACAAGCCTCGCCGGAAATCAGGCCTCCACCAGCAAGAGAGAAAATTACCAGGGTACCTAGTACCATTACGCAGCCAAGGAAGCCAATCACCCGCTTATCCATAACATTGGGTAAAGGTTCAGTTAGTGCACGTGGTGATTTAGTCATCACGTCTCCATGTCGTTTTTCTATACCTAGAGCTAAGGCAGGTGGGCCATCCATTAGAATGTTAATCACAAGAAGTTGGGTTGCAGTCATTGGGAGCTCCCAGCCCATCACAAAGGTGGCAATAATTATGAGTAAAAGTGCAGCAACATTTGTGGATATTTGATAGCGGACGAAATTTCTAATGTTCAAGTATATCTTTCGACCTTCTTCAATAGAATCTACAATAGAAGAAAAATTATCATCTTTTAATACCATATCAGCAGCATCTCTTGCAACATCTGTTCCTGCGATACCCATCGCAATCCCTATGTTCGCGCGTGATAAGGCGGGTGCATCGTTGTCACCATCACCAGTCATTGCAACGACATGGCCGATTGATTGTAGCCTTGTTACAATCCTTAACTTTTGGTCTGGGGTAACTCGTGAAAACATTACCACCTTGTCCAGTTTCAAATCTAATTCTTCGTCAGTTAAATCTTGAAGTTGTCTACCTGTAACAAATTCAGAGTCATCTTTGATGATACCTATTTCATCACCAATAGCCATGGCAGTCATTTGTTGGTCACCAGTAATCATCATTACACGAACTCCAGCAGCATCACACATTGAAATTGCTCTAGCAACTTCTGGACGAGGGGGGTCCATGATACCGATTAATCCAAGGAAAATCAAACCCGATTCAACAGAATCAATATCTTCCATGTCTTCTTCGCCACTTAACGGGCGAGCAGTCAACGCGATTACCCGAAGGGCTTGAGTAGCCATTTCTAGATTTACTTCCCCAATTCGATCTCTGTGATTGTCACCAATAGGGATTACACGTCCATTTTCAACAACGTGGGTAATTCTTGAGAGGTATGGCCCAATTGCACCCTTAGAAAATACCCACCTCCCACCTTCGTACTCATGAATTGTTGTCATTCTCTTACGCTCTCTATCAAACGTGTATTCTTTAAATCGTGGATGTGATCGACGGAATGTGTCCACTGATTCCAACATTTTCCAGCCAAATACTGCAGATGCAATATCTGTTGGATTCCCAATACCTTTCCATTCATTGTCAATATGGCGGATGTTGCTATTTTGGCATAACAGTGAACAAGCCATGGCTAATTTGAATCCCTTTTGAACCTTTAATTCGGCAAAATCTTGTTCACCAATTTCTTTCTTTCCAATTCTTAATTTCCCATAAGTAGGGTCAAACCCTGAGCCGGAGACAGAATAAAGTTCGTCGCCACAAAAAAATGAGCGAACAGACATTTCATTTCTAGTTAAAGTACCAGTTTTATCTGTGCAAATGATAGTCGCCGAACCTAATGTTTCAACAACCTTCATCCTAGATACTATAGCATTCTTGGCGGACATATTTTGCATACCAATTGCTAATGTGATAACCAATATAATTGGTAATCCCTCTGGTACAATTGCCACAAATATCACAACTGCAATTATGAATTGATCAGCGATTACTTGCTTTAAGGCGAGGCCAGAAACACCGTCAATCATGGCTAATAAAATATTGAATCCTACTATTATAACGGCTGAAATAATAGCAATCATTGCAAGATATCTACCTAAGGAACCAAGTTTAATTTCTAGAGGGGTCTTAGGAGTTACCACTTCACTAAGACCTGTTGCAATATCTCCCACTCTTGTACCCATTCCGGTTTTTACTACAATCCCTAATCCACGTCCCGATGAAACAACAGTCCCCATAAAAGCCATATTATTCATGTCTTGGAGAATGGATTTTTCATCACAAATATCTACTTCTTTGTATACTACATCCGATTCACCAGTTAATGATGATTCGTTAATGGAAAGTTGGTGGACTTCTAGCAACCTAATATCAGCTGGAACATTAAGTCCATCTTCCAACCAAACAATATCACCTGGGACAACTTCCTCAATCGATAATCGGTGTTCCATTCCGTCCCGTAATACAATACAATGGCATACAAGCAATTTCTTGAGTGAATCCATCGCTTTCTCGGCTTTTGCTTCCTGAATGTATGACAATACGGCATTTAAGGTCAATGCAATACAGATAAAAATCGGCGTACCGAGGTCTTCTCTATCTGCTATGAATGCAATTATTGCTGCGAACAACAACAAATACACCATTGGGTCCCTAAAGTGATCTAACATTTTGAAGAAAGGGTGGCGCGGTTTTTTTCCTTCTAGTTTATTTTCACCATACTTTTCTCGTCTGTTAATTACTTCCTCTGTAGAAAGACCATCAATTGAACTATCTAAATTTGAAAATACATTCTCCAAAGGGATAGAATGCCAAAGTGGCTCGACAATGCCGTCATCAGAATTATCTACTGAATCTTGAGATGGCATCCGCTCCCCCATCCATTGCACATTCGGAATCCTATTTGTAGACACGGGTCAAATTCGAATCGTAAAACATAACAGTTTCATCCGTAGCATTGACTAACTAATCCCCCTGCGAAGTATATGGGCGAGTTCCAACCATATGTGCCGGCGTCCGTAACTCTACCGGAATTGACAGTACGTGCAATCATTCTTGGCCTATTATTAGGAGCGTTAATGACTGCTGCTAATACATATCTTGGTCTTTACATTGGAATGACTGTATCTGCTTCAATACCTGCCGCAGTAATGTCAATGTTGCTGCTACGCATGTTTCGTTTCAAAGATGTTAGTATCTTAGAGAATAATATCGTACAAACAATGACTTCTGCGGGTGAGAGCCTTGCTGCTGGAATAATTTTCACTATGCCTGCACTACTTGTAATGGGTCGAGAAATGGACACATTAACCACTTTCATTGTAGCAATCTTGGGTGGTATCCTTGGTACAATTTTCACAATTACATTGAGGAGAGTATTCATCGTAGAAGAAGCACTTCTCTATCCTGAAGGAATTGCGTGCGAAGAAGTTCTTGTGGCAGGAGAAAAAGGGGGTTCACAACTCATTGTTATCCTGTATGCATTAGGGTTAGGAGCCCTTTATGGGTGGATGGTAAAAGGATTCAAATTAACACAAGCCAAAGTTGAAGTCGCGGTAGAAATTGTGGGGGTTCGGGTATATTCAGCATTAGACTATTCACTTTCATTAGTTGCAGTTGGGTGGATTGTGGGCCTGAATATTGCATCCTACATCTTTTTTGGTGCAGTGCTGGGTGTGTTCATTCTTACACCAATTTACGGAATGACCTATGGTTGGCCAGTGGACGCTGATTTGGCTCATGGATTCAAAACACTCTGGTCCACACATATCCGGTTCGTCGGTGTAGGATGTATGGTTGTGGGAGGACTTTGGACCCTAATTGACATGAGAAAAACAATTTCTAGTGGGTTGAAGAAAGCGTTAAAATCAGGTCTAACCGAATCAGAAATATCTACCATTAGGACCGAACAAGATATTCCTATGAATCGGGCATTTATCGGTCTTGTAGTGGTTGCAGTTTTGACTTTTATATTCTATTGGTGGAAAACAGGTTCTCTAACATTAGCAATAGTTGGGGCTATATTTTTGGCTATCACTGCGTTTTTCTTTTCTGCAGTTGCTGGTTATATTGCTGGAGTTGTTGGGTCATCAAATTCACCGGTGTCAGGAATGACAATTGCAACATTGATGGCAACATCTCTTGTTGTTTGGATTGTTGGCGGTATATTTCTGAATATGGGACAAGATGAATTGATGTATGCAACTTTGATTATTGCATCTGTAGTAGCTGTTAATGCTGCAATAGCGGGGGACGTTATGCAGGATTTGAAAACGGGTCACTTAGTTGGTGCTACACCCTGGAAACAACAAACTGCTGAATTAATTGGGGTTATTGTTGGAGCTATTGTAGCCCCACTTACCTTGACAATTCTTAATGAGGCTTTTAGGATCACACCAACATATTGTGCAGCAAATCCACATCCCGTATCAGGTTGCTCAAATGTATTAGAAGCACCTCAAGCCGAAATAATTGGTACATTGATTGAGGGAATATTTGGGGGGACTGTTAACACGCCAATGATTGGTTTGGGTGTAATTGTTGCTGCGATAATAATCGGTTCACGCTGGTATCTGGGAAAAAGCGGACCAACATTACCCATTATGTCAATTGCAATAGGAATGTACCTACCATTCTATCTCTCTGCCACCATTTTCTTGGGTGGGGTGCTCAACCACTTGGTTACTAGAACTGCACATTTGCGCGTAGATGGCACCCTTGCCGGCCAACCATCTGAAAAAGCAATTAAATCTGGTAAAGAACTGGTTAGCAGAGGTACTCTACTCTCTGCTGGTTTAATTGCTGGAGAAGCGCTAATGGGCGTGGTTGTGGCCGCTTTCATCGTATTGTCATCATTCTCACCCATACCTCGTCCAGATGATTGGTTACCGTTCTTAGGTACTCTTGGTCCAATCCTTTCAACGATGTTCTTCTTGTGGTTCTTTGGGGTATTTACTTGGCTTGTAACTAGGAATTTACCGCCATCAAAAAGACCGTTCTCATTACTGTTTAATTGGGGCGCTGTAATCATTGACAGCACTCGTAGAATAATTAACAAAGTGAGGGTTCCCTAATTCTTAAATTTAACTTAAGATTAGAAACCATCAAAGGCTTGCGGAAATGCAACCCCAATGGGGAAGGACTGTGATGAGTACAGAAAATGGGACAGGAAATGATTTTTCGTCTATTGAACAACTTCGTGAATGTGCAAAAAGTTGTAGGAGAAACATAGTAGAGATGGTCCACCGAGCCAATGCAGGACATCCTGGTGGCTCACTTTCTGCCATAGATATACTGGTTGCATTATACAAAACAAGATTGAATGTAGACGCAACTAATCCTGATGACCCTGAACGAGACCGATTCATAATGAGCAAAGGACATGCATCTCCAGCAGTATATTCAATTTTACACGAAATGGGTTATCTCTCTAGTGAAGATTTGGAGACATATCGCGTTATGGGTGGGGTGTGCCAAGGCCATGTCGATATGACGTGGACACCTGGGGTTGACTTTTCTGCAGGTAGTTTAGGTATGGGTCTTTCATTTGGTCTAGGGACTGCACTTGCAGCCACTTTAGATGATTCTCCTCGGACTTCATTTGTGATGTTAGGAGATGGGGAATTACAGGAAGGGCAAATTTGGGAAGCGGCAATGGCCGCTGTACATCATGAAGTTTCGAACCTCAAGGTTTTTGTTGATAGAAACAGGATCCAAAATGATGACTTTTGTGAAAAGCAGATGAGAATGTTTGATGTCGCTGCCAAGTGGCAGGGGTTTGGATGGGCTGTGCATGAATGTAACGGCCACGATATGAATGAATTAGTAGAGGCTATTCAGTGGCTGGATTCCATTACTGATGGCCCTGCTGTTGTTATTGCCCATACTATCAAAGGAAAAGGTGTATCTTTCATGGAAGATAATCCCTCATTCCATGGCGCCGCACCCAACGATGAACAACTGCAAATTGCACTGGAGGAATTGAAATGACATTAGTTGCATCTAGGGACGGTTACGGCTCTGCTTTGGTCAAACTTGCCACAGACCCGCAAGTCATCGTAGTAGAAGCTGATTTAGGAAAATCAACAAAAAGTCAGAATTTTAGAAAGATTTTACCTGAGAGAACAATATCATTGGGGATAGCGGAACAAAATATGATGTTGGTGTCAGCAGGATTAGCCACAAGTGGATTCAAACCATTTGCATCAACATTTGCAATATTCACAGAAAGAGCATTTGAACAAGTTCGTAATGGGATTGCTAGACCAAATATCCCCGTACATATTTGTGGCAGTCACGGTGGTATTCATACAGGCACAGATGGTTCATCAGCACAATCGATTGAAGACCTGGCCATCTATCGTAGTTTACCAAATATGTTAGTGTTACATCCTAGTGATTTCAACAGTACTGAACAGTTGACAATTCAATTAGCAAGCACTAATTCCCCATCATATACACGTACAGCTCGCAATAAAACCCCTGTGATATATGATGAACATGCAGCCTCAAAACTTGAAATTGGTAAGGGGGCAATCCTCTCAGAAGGAGAAGATGTTGCAATAATTGCCTGCGGAGTTATGGTGTCAAGAGCACTAGAAGCTGCTGAAGAACTTTCTAGAAAGGGAATTAATGCAACCGTTGTTGATATGCATACAATAAAACCACTAGATGGCACATTAATCTCAGCCCTTGCTGAAAAATGTGGTTGTTTTGTAACCGCTGAAGACCACTCAATTATTGGTGGACTTGGTGGAGCAGTGGCTGAACATTTAGTTGAAAATTGCCCTTCCCCTTTGGAAAGAGTTGGTGTATCCGATCACTTCGGACAGTCAGGTGATGGGGATGAATTATTAGAACAATTTTCTATGGGAACCAAACATATTATTTCCGCAGTACAACGAACAATTCAACGTAAGTAAATAGTTATTTTAAAAACCGTTCAATCAATGCTTTGATGAACAAACAGCATTTGGGCTGGGGTAGGTGTAGTATCCATGAGCGACAATTCTGAGAAATTGAAGCAGTTGCTTGATGGTGAATTAGGTCCTGATGCATTAGAAGAAGATCCAATCCTCGCAAAATTAGCAGAGAGGATTTATGGAGAGGAATTCCTTGAGAAGATGGGCCTATCTAGAGGCGAATCAAAACGGGCTCTTTCAGAAAGTCTATCAGATGATGACGAAAACGATTTATTAATCGAAGTCGTACCTTATTTTGATTCGGATATTGAACCATTTGATGCACCTACCTTGCCACCTCTAATTTCCGAATCCGGTGCGATGAGTAAGGCCGGATTAGGTATTAGTTCAATATTCCTAATTGTGGGTGTTGCTAATCTGTTAGGTCTTCTTTCCTTCTTAGGTAACAATTGCACAGGCGGCGGTTGCCCAACAGATGGACATACACGTATGAATTGGGTAAGTCTTGGCCATTTAGACAATGGTTGGGGTTGGTCGCCTCCAGCCATTGATGGAAGTATTGGGATCCCAGATATTGCGGTATTAGGAATTGGAATTATTGTATTACTTTGGACATACATGAAACGGTAATAGCGATTCAATATTTCCACTCAATACATTCTTGCAAGATGATTTCTTTTTGTGGTCATTTTACCACTGATGATGCAGGGTTTTTCGTGCTCAAATGGTGTAATGCAGTCTCCAAGAATTGTTAATCCTGTTGTTTTCTCTAGAACTTCTGCATCGGCATCACTTCCATCAAAGGCGATTTCATAAATGATTCCGTCTTTTAATTCCGTATCAAGCGAAGACAAAGGAGCTACCATCTCATTCATGATTGATGAAGTTCTTAACGCTAATTCGGACTCAATTTCTTTCAATTCATTAGAAACCTCATTAACAATATCATCTATTTTTAGTGGTTGTTTTCCACCAGTCCTTCTGGCTGCAAATGCAGTTCCATTTTCAATATCTCTCGGACCAATCTCAAGTCTTAGTGGAACTCCCTTGATTTCCCAATCATAGAATTTCTGTCCTGCTCTTTTATCACGATCATCAATATGTGCTCTAAGACCTGATGACCTTAGTTTTTCAGCGATTGAGATAACAGTTTCCATTACCGCTTCACTTTTATGCGCCGCTACAGGAATCAATACAACATGTATAGGGGCTGATTTGGGAGGGAATATCAACCCATCATCATCTCCGTGAGTACCAACAACTGCACCGAGTAATCTTTCAGACATGCCGTAAGTAGTTTGATGACAGTTCTTGTGTTTCCCATCTACGTCCTCATATGTTATGCCAAATGCTTCTGCCCATTGGTCACGATAATGATGGCACGAAGCCACCTGTAGAGTTCTGCCGTTGGGCATAATCACATCAATAGCAATAGTATACCAAGCACCAGGAAAGGTGTCCCACACCGGCCTTTTTGAAACAATAATTGGTAAACAAAGATCTGACATGATATTATCTACAATTTCCAAATCCTCTTGAATTTGGGCTGACGCGTCTGCTTCATCTTTGTGAGCAGTATGTGCTTCAAAGAAGTGAATTTCTCTTACCCTGATGAATGTCCTTGTTTGTTTTGTCTCGTAACGGAAAGTGTTGACGATTTGGTATGTCTTCAATGGTAGGTCTGAATGACTTCGAATCCATAAAGGAAACAGAGTGTACATTGCTGTCTCTGAGGTAGGTCTGAGAAACATCGGGACATCTAGTTCCGTCTCACCTGCGTGTTTGACCCAGTAGACTTCCTTGCTAAACCCTTCAACCTCCTCATCAAATCTAAGTTCACTGACATCCACGCCAGCCTCCCGTGCAGCTTGTAATCGGGACACAAGTTGATTTTCTTTTTCCAATAGGTCTTCTGGTATCAAAAGAGGGAAGTTGACTTCATCATGCCCCGTCCTCTCCATTTCAGCATGAGTCAGTGCATCAATGAATTTCATGGCCTTCCAACCATACGGTCGCCATACGTCCATCCCTTTGATGGGATACCTCTTATCGACAAGGTCAGCAATTTCCACTATTGCAGGGTACCAAGCATTGAAATCAGCCTTGGCGGGAATTCCCCGCTTTGCTTTGCCCTGGTTACCCATGATGTCGCCGGTCTACCCATCCGGCTTGAATACTACGCTACTAAATCGGTGTTAGGAGGGTGAGTTGGGTTGATTATCGCTATTACCGCAGCAAGCATCCAAACTAATTCTAGAACAACAAATGCCCATTCACCAGTATGTAATGCCCTAATTCCTAAGATCGCTGAACCAACGGCCATTAAAATTAGATATTTCATCCCTCGACTATTGAGTAAACCTCTAGTCTCTAAAATAAATGCTATAAGAATACAAAACATTCCAATAAAAGATGCTATACTGGTAATAGGTTCAAGGCTAGCCAAGGCGATGGTAGATTCAGTCATCACTTACTTGAGATAACCTCTTCTCAATTACTTTTGCCATAGAAAAATTGTCTTCTAAGTCAATTGTTGTACCTTTTGTATCGACCCAGTAGGCTCTAACTGGCCCATAATCCACATTTCCCAAGTGGTTAGCAATTACTGCATCTAACCGGTTATTCTTCAGTGAATCAAGGGCTGATTGAATCAATTGTTGTTTCGTATATCCCGATTCTAACTTAAATCCGATTTTTAAATCATCTACACATGATTTGCTAATAATGTCGATATGTTTCTTTGATTTTTGTAATTCAATGGAGAAATTATCCTTCCCAGATTTTATCTTGTTTTCATTTGAATTGAGCACAGTGTAGTCTAGAACAGCTGCCGAAAAAATCCATGCATCAGGTGGATTTTCACTTTGACTAATCTTGACGAGTTCAGAAAGCATTGATTCGGGTTCAGTACACTCTCTAATATCCTGGAAACTTAAGAGTGGGTTTACAGATACTACACCCTGTAAGATAGTCATCGTATGGCCCATTCTATAGAGATAATCTGCGATGTCAAATCCAGTCTTTCCAGTTGATGTATTCTGAACCCACCTTACAGAATCTATTGCACTACGAGTTGCGCCTAAAGTTAAGGCTACTCTCTTCCTATTGGGTAGATTTGCATTAATTATATGACAAAGTAATCCAATAATCTGTACTACACCTGGTTGTTTTCGACGGCCTTCTTGTTCTTCTCCCCAGAATATATGGTGACCAAATTCTTTCAATTCTTCACATAGATCCTCAGTTACTATATCTTGTGAAAGAGAGTTATGCATGCTAGGGATAAAAAGCATAGGTAAATTACGCCCTCTAGCTGCACTTAGTGCCATTTGCATTGGTGTATCTAGTATGCCATGTATATGGCAACCGATTGTATGACGCGTTGCAGGACAAACTAATACTGCATCAACTAATTCTAGTTGAGTCATATCAGCATCCCAATCTGTTACGACTTGAGATTGGCTGGCCCATTCAATCGCCAAAGGTGAAATTATTTCTTGAGCCGAGTGCGTCATTACAACGGTAATTTTTGCCCCATGGCGCCGCAATTCCCTGAGCAACCTAACACTATCAACAACTGCAATCCCTCCACTAATAGCAACTAAAATGTGTTTATCAGAAAGTGCGTCGGATGCAACATCAACGCCAATGTCACTAGTATCACTCATTATTGGTTGCGATTTGGTGGTCTCCTTTACGGCTATCGGTTCCGCCAAACTGAATTACTTGGGCTAATTCGAACAGACATGGACGGGGACCTCGCCACCATTCAACGAGTTCATCGCAGTATATCTAGCACTTTGTTATGGTTAACTCTCTTATTTTTCTTTTTACTTTTGACATTCTCACTAAACTTAGAGGGGGCATTATTACAAGTTGGGACGTTGACTTCAATTCTAACATTGGCGGCTGGAATGACAATTTATTATGGCTTTTCGAGGAGGAAAGTATGGGCTTACAGACTCGCTTTAGTTCATTGGTTATTCCTTATTCTAATTTGTTCTTTAATTACGGTAATAGATTTGATATCAGCTATTCAAGGTAATATAATGTCAGGAGTAATGGCAATTATGTTGATATTCATTGTAATTGGGATGGTCAAAAGATTTACCACTTTTTCAAATCCATTGTTTATTGCATGGTATATTGGTCAATCGTCCAGTATACTTGCTTCATCAAAGTTGCAATCAAATGAAATGATGGGTGCGTGTCCACACTGCTTATCGATACTTGGGGTCAAACCACTTGAATTGAGTGGTGAAGATTTATGTCCGAATTGTGGAGAGAAACTTGTTTCAGATGAAGTGGTTGCAAAGTTCTCTGGTGAAGAGGAATAACCAATCATCAATCAGATATGGTTAGATTCTTCCAGTATTCTTCTGGTACTTCTTGAGACAATCTAAGAGCACCCTCTGCACCTAGCATTACAGGGTCCTCTACAATGTGAACTGTGATGCCTCCTAGATCTGCGAGCCTTTCTTCAAGGGATGCTCCTAAACCTCTAATGCCAGAACCACCACCAGCTAAGATGATGTTTTGCCTGAAGCCATCATGATATTCAGGATTAGAATCAGCAATAAGGGATTTCAAATTTTCAATTATTGGTTCAATAATCGCTTCACAAGCAGAAGAAATGCAGTCTGTAATATCTAATGACATTGCTTTTCCATCAATTGAGAAGTCAACAACAACTGGATCCTTAGGTGGAGATGTATTAGTGAATGAAAATTGTTCCTTCCAGCGTCTAGCCATATCTTTGGTAATCTGTGCGCCGACGTATTTCCGTTGAATCGCTTCAATTAGATTTAGGTCTATCACATCTCCTGCCTGCTTGATATGTAATTGATCTTCAGGGCGGGGTATAGTTCCATACACTCTGCATATATCGGTTGTACCAGCCCCGATATCAACTACCATCGTGTGGTCTAGCATGTCAAGAGCATAAGCAACTGCAAATGGTTCAGAAATAATCATGCAAGCGTTGACCGTACCAGCTGCAGCATCAAAAATTGCCGTTTTGTCAACGTGACTGGCTTCCGCTGGAGCCCCTATCACAGCAACAACTCTGTCATAGTCTTCCGGGTCTGCAAGATTCATCATATGGTTAATGAAATGAGCAATGAATTTCTTATCTTCTGGGGTATCCTTGATTACCCCATGTTCAAGAGGCCGATAAAGGTTCAATGCCAACCGATTTTTCAGTGCCTCTTCTCCAAATAAAACATCTCTACGAAGGAAATTTTTTGCAATCGAATCCTTTGGTGTCCCAATCACTGTTAGAACCTGTTCTTTGTGTTTATCATTCGAAACCATGACCGACCTAAACGTACCTAAGTCAACACCGATATAGAGAGTATCTTTCGCCAATGTATCCACCGTTATCCCTGCTCCGTAGGAGAAGGTATATCAATAATCCCTATCATTTGTTTACAAAGGCTGTTGATTTATAGCCACATCTCACAGCCATCACAATACCAAGCACTATGTTGAGTATAGAGGGGTGCGCCTTCACCACAACCTGTGCACTCTTTGGTTACACCTTCACCAAATAATGTGATGATAATCTCAATATGTCTCTCTTCTGTAATTCCTAGATGCTGTCTCATTGCCCAAAGCAGTTGATCTTCACTCGGAGTGATAACACCATCTGAAAGTACTAATTCAACCGCAGTTTGGTAATCTGATTCAATGCCAACAGATGTAGGGTCAAGAATAACACCATCTTTTTCGGCAACCATATCTTTCCCGCCGGGGTCGTCTATAAAGAGCACAAGAGAAGATGGGTTTAGACTGTTATCTCTCAATTCAAATGTCACTACATTCGCGTCATTATTAGCATATACAAACTTACTTTCCTTATTTATTATTGAGGCGATATTACGTGCAGTGTCAGCAATTGTTCTTCCTCGTCTCCATCCATTATCGGAATCTTCGTTTAGTAAGTAAAATTCTGTGCCTTTTCCGGGATACTCAATTCTTACCTCCTCGCCCCCGTCAAATTCGTTACTCATTAGAGTTAATTTCCCAACCTCCGTATCAAGGATATTATCATCTTCATCAAAACTAACAATGAGAGGTTTTCGTTCTTCTTCTGCAACATTGAAATGACCCTGCATCCCTTCGATCCATTTATCTTGCAAACGTGTTAAACCTTGTTCTTGTTCACTAGTCAAGTCTTCATCAATGCCTAATACTCTAGATAATCCTGTACCTGATTCCATTTCTTGTTTAAATTCTTCAATCAATTTTGCTTCGCTTCTAACTGATTCATGAGAACGAGTTTTCCTAGAGGCCTGACTATTTGGGTCCGCCCATTCATATTGACAGCGGTCACAACTCAAATATCCTGGGATTGATGAAGAATTACTGCCACCACCACAACGCGGGCAATCCCCATCTTCTACTGAAGTCAAATTTTCTTTTGCTTCACCTAGGCCTTTGGTCCCCTTGACAGGCTTCTTACGGAATGCCATCAAAACCTTGTGGAACCCCATGGGTGATATGGGTTGCGTTGCATAGTTAATTGGAACGCTGTTAGAATAAAGGGTTGTTCCAAACCGGCGCGGTTATCAATAAGGCGCGAGTCGGCCCGCTTGATGCTACGAGAATGTGAACTACATGGTACCTTTGAAGGGGAACTTTGCCCTGCCTGCAATAGCGAGGGAAAATTCATTATGAATGGAAACGAAAGAGACCAAATAGCTCGTAGAATGGCTGGAATTCTACGTCATTTCCCTGAGAAATTCGATTTGGAAATGGATATAAATGGGTGGGTTAGCATTCGAGATTTATCTAATGCTATCGCACGAAAAGATAAGCGGAAGCATTGGCTAAGAGATCGCCACATCCAAGCAATTGTTGATACTGATCCTAAAGGACGTTACGAAATTAGAGGAGGGAATGTAAGAGCAACCTATGCACACACAGTTGAAATTGAACTTGACTTGCCAACAGACAACATCCCCGAATTATTGTACTACCCAGTATCACGGGATGAACTAGACATCCATCTAGAAGGCGGTATCCATCCGGGTGGGCGGAAATGGGTTCATCTTTCTAAGACTATCACTAATGCTGCAAATGCTGGTGCTGTCCATCACTTTCAACCAGCCATCATTGAAATCGACATTATTCAGATGCAAGCATCTGGAAATACAATTTTCCATGCTGGAACTACTGTCTATCTGACTGAAGTAGTTGATGCTAAGTTCTGCTCACATGTCCCTTATGACGATACTGAGTATGCACTCATGCTTGGAGAATGGGGCGAAGAAGAGTGATTACTTTCTTTGATAGCCACATACTTGACAAAAGCTAAACTCACTACTTTGTGTTTCATCGCATTCAGGGCAACTCTCTGAGTCGGCTACTAAATGTTCTTCATCTGTATTTGATGAAGAAATTAATCTGACTGAAGATGATTCTTCAAAAATGATTGATTCAACTAATTCTCTCTCCTCAACAGACTTGACAAATTCAATAGCTTCGAACAGTGCTGATTCCAATTTTAAAATTCTTTGTTTTCTTTGGTTAATATTGGATATGTCTTCGGCTTCAACTAACTGTTCCTGCAGATATCTGCGCAGTTGGTCTACTGTTGCATCCTGAGTCATTATTCTGCGCACTCTACCGCCCCTAATCAACACGGCGGCTTGATAGGGTTCTATACGCAATAGCAATTGACTTCATGGTGGTCCCTTTCCGACTAATCATGGAAAGCCCTGTCATCATCAAGTTAGGCGGTGGCCTCATTACCAAAAAAGATCAATTATGCACTCCAAAAATAAATATTATTCGAAACCTTGCAAAGTCAATACATCATCTAGTTAAGATGAATAAACGAGTCATCATCGTTCATGGAGCAGGGAGTTTCGGCCACCTAAAAGCAAAATCATGGAAACTTCATGAAGGTAGAACTGATGAAGGGCTCCCTATTGAAGGTGAATTTACAACCCAGATTGAAGCAATTAATTCGGTTAGGCAAGATATGGTAAATCTAAATCAATTAGTTTCAAACGAATTCAATAAATTGGGAATGCCAACAATTTCACACTCGCCTCATACTTGGGCCTTTGAAACCGGTCCGGACTTTGTTGGAGATTTAAACCGGTTCAATATGGAAGGGCACTCAATTCACATTACCCACGGTGATGTTGTTGATTGCAAAGGGACAACAGAATTCGGGGTTTTAAGCGGAGATGATATTTGCTATAGACTAGCAGTAGAACTTAATGCTTCACATATGATTTTTGCAATGGGAGGAGCTGCTGGCGTCATGACATTACCACCTGAAAATCCAGAATCAAAACTAATACCATTGTGGACGCCTAACAAACAATTTCAGGGTCAACATCTCTCAGACATTGATGTGACTGGTGGGATCTATCTAAAACTCAATGTTGCAGAGAAAATTAGTCAACATGTACCGATGGTTTGGATAATTGATGGAGAGTATCCTGGACGTATTGGAGAAGTAGTTGAAAATGGGGAAACATATGGCACTAGGGTAATCCCCGAATCTCCGTAGGAGATTATACCATCTCGTTATAGAGGCAAAACCCCTCAGATAGGATAGTTGGTGAGGCGATGAGCGAGAACAGTCCATTCCTTGACGATGAATATGATGAATCACAAAGTGAAATGATGAATGAGATGGTCATCCTAGTAGATGAAAATGACTTACAAATAGGTTCAATGTCTAAAGTAGACAGCCATATTGGTGAAGGAACACTACATCGTGCATTCAGTGTATTATTGTTCAATTCCTCTCAAAAATTATTGATTCAAAAGCGAGCAGATGCGAAGATTACCTTCCCCTCAGTGTGGGCTAATACATGCTGCAGTCACCCTCTTGACATTGAAGGTGAAACTGAAATGGAAGGCGATCTAGGTGTAAAGCGTGCTGCAATTCGTAAAATGAAACAAGAACTAGGCATTCCTGCTGCACAATTGCCTATTGATGATTTTCATCTAATTACAAAAATGCATTATCGGGCGCGAGCAGATGTTAAGTGGATAGAACATGAATTAGACCACATTCTATTTATCCAAGCTGATGTAAATTTGGATATTAATCCTAATGAAATCTCTGAAATTCGTTGGGTAAATAAATCAGAATTAGAAGACTTAATCACTAATTCGCCTGATAATGGGGAGATTATTGCTCCTTGGTTCAATGAGATATATTCACGTTTTACATCTCAATGGTGGGGTCATCTTGATGAGGTGAGTTCACTTCAGGATAATGTGGTTCACCATATTGGGGATGTAACTACTGGCGAGGATAATTCCTTACTAGATGCGTTAAAGGGCCATGCAGTCGAAGTAGAAAGTAGAATTATAACTGCCCTAGAAAAGTCGAACCATGAACGTTTGAGAAAAGCAATGATGCATCTTATTGAGGGTGGGGGGAAACGCCTTCGTGCAATTTTACCTTGGTTAGTTGCAGATGCTTGCGGTGGTTCATCCGATTCACTGTATGACCTAGGTGCGGCAATCGAAATTATCCATAATTTCACCTTAGTTCATGATGACATTATGGATAATGATGAACTAAGAAGGGGCAGGGAAGCGGTACACATTGCTTACGACATGCCTACTGCAATCAATGCCGGTGATGCTATGCTTGCGGTGTCCTTCGAATTACTAAGTGAGGCTGAGGCTATTTCATCAGAAAATTTCCGTTCTTTAGTTTCAATAATTGGGAAGATGGTTCGGAAAGTATCAGAAGGCCAACAATTAGATATGGATTTTGAAAATAGAGACTTTGTCAGTGAGGACGAGTATTTAGCTATGATTTCTGGGAAAACTGCTGCAATGTTCACGACTTGTGCAAGGACGGGGGCAATTCTATCTGGTGCTGCCCCTGATGTGATTGAGAACTTAGCCAATTGGGGTGAAAACCTAGGTCTCTGCTTCCAATTAATGGATGATCTGATAGATGCGACTGGCGATAGTGAAACTCTTGGTAAACCAGCGTGCAGTGATGTAATAGAAGGGAAAAGAACTCTCATTGCAATTCATGCATTAGGATTAGATCCAGAGAATTTACCAATATTCCATCAGGTTTTTAGTTCCGGAAATGAGGACACACCTAGAGAGGCGCTTGATGAAGTTCTAAGAGAACTACAAACTGCAGGTTCAATAGATTACGCAAAAAATAGAGCAATGGGGTTTCACCAACAGGCTCACGCCTGTCTAGACAAACTCCCCGAATCGCCAGCATTGTCAATACTTAGGCAATTAACTGACTGGCAACTCATAAGAATATCTTGAATTATTTACAATACTAAGATTGTAAAATACTAACCAAGGAATCACTCAATCCGAGTAGTAGGTTTCACCTGGGATTTCTGGTTTCAGACCCTTTCGTTGGCGAATTTCACCTACTACTTTCTCGAGTAATGACCTTGGCAATTCTTCAAACCCGCAATTTTCAGTATTCCACACAGCCCTACCTTGACTAGCGGCACGAATATCATTGGAAAAACCAAAAGTTTCAGCGACTGGAACTTTCCCGATAACTGTCGTGATTTCACCATCAGATGGCATATCTTCAATTTCACCACGGCGCTGTGTGATTTCTCTTGTGACACCACCTAACCAATCATTTGGTACAGACACATGCATCTTTTGCATTGGCTCCATCAGTGCAGTGTTAGCTCTAACTAGAGCACCTTTGATGGCATTTCTCATTGCTGGAATTGTTTGAGCAGGTCCTCGGTGGATTGCATCTTCGTGAAGTTTAGCGTCTTTGAGTTTAACCATAACGCTCATGATTGGCTCTTCAGCGATTGGCCCTTTCTTACACACTTCATTGAACGCCTCAATTAGCAATTCCTTAGTTTCGTGAAGATATTGGATACCTTTCGTGTCATTAACTAATACATTAGTTCCGTTGATTGCATAGGTCTTACGCATCAAATCTTTATCCATGCCGTATTCAGCAAATTTCCTACCCATTTCCTTAGCGTCATTTGGTCGAATAGTTCCAGAACCAATTTCACCTTGACGAAGTGCGTTTACAACCTCTTCTGGAAGTTGTTCAACTTCAATGTAGAATCTGTTGTGACGGTTTGGGGATTTTCCCTCAAACGCTCGGCCATGATTATTTCCAGATGTTGTTTCGCGATAAACAACAATTGGTTCGGAGACAGAGACTTTGATCCCTTGTTCTTCCTCAATCCTATAAGTTGTAATTTCAAGGTGAAGTTCACCCATTCCTGCAAGTAGTGCTTCTCCTGTTTCTGCATTAGTAGTAACTTGCAATGATGCATCTGCTTTTGCGAGGGAACGTAATGCATCAATGAATTTTGGTAAATCTTTCATAGATTTAGGTTCAACAGCTACAGTAACTACTGGTTCTGAGTAATGTCTGATAGCCTCGAAAGGAATGATGTCTTTATCGCGTGCAACCGTTACTCCTGCTGCAGCCGAACGTATACCTGTAAGTGCTGCGATATTTCCTGCTACAATCTTTGGAATAGAGATACGATCACTTCCAACCATCATACTGACTTGTTGAACTCTCTCTGCTTTACTTCCACCAATAGCCCACAAACTCTCACCATGATTAATCGTCCCTGAGTATAGGCGTCCTACAGCAACTTCGCCAGCATGGGGGTCCATCCAAATCTTGGTAATCATAAGTGCAAGTGGTCCTTCTGGGTCACAATTAATCATTGCTTGACCCAATTCAGATTCCGAATCACCATTCCAAATATTTGGTATTCTGTATGGTTGTGCGATTACTGGACTAGGAAGTTGAGAAACTGCCATATCTAATAGAACCTCATGTACAGGCGCCCTTTTGGCTAATTCCTTTTGTTCTTCATTATTACAATAATCAAAGATATTTTTGAATGAAATACCTGATTTCTGCATATATGGGACTGTAATCCCCCAATTATGGTAAGCAGAACCGAATGCAACGGTGCCATCTGCAACGCTAACTTGCCAAGATTTTTTATATTCATCAGGCGCAAATTGACGAATCAATTTGTTAACCTTGGTAATCTGTTCCATGAATCGTTCTTGCATGTCTTCAGGTGTAACTTGCAATTCGTTAATGAGTCGGTCTACTTTGTTGATGAACAGTACTGGTTTGACCTTTTCTTTAAGCGCTTGACGTACAACAGTTTCAGTTTGTGGCATTGCACCCTCAACAGCGCATGTTAAGATAAAACAGCCGTCAACAGCGCGCATTGCTCTTGTAACGTCACCGCCGAAGTCAACGTGACCAGGTGTATCAATCAGGTTGATGAGATAATCTGTGCCTTCAATAGCGTGAACCATGGAAGCGGAAGCAGCATTAATGGTAATTCCTCTAGCTGCTTCCTGTTCATCGAAATCAAGAACCCTACTTTTTCCTGCTAAGTCCTCACTCATCATCCCTGCACCAGCAATCAAATTATCAGATAGAGTGGTTTTACCGTGGTCAATATGTGCAGCAATGCAGAGGTTTCGAATTCGATCTCTGTCGTGCATCACTTCGGTTGCTTTTGCGATGTTGTCTTCCTTTCGTCCCATCAGTCTTCACCTTCGGTGAAGCCACCGACCTAACATCGGTTCATAAAGGCCACCGCCCAAGTTACTGGGTGAATGTGACAACCATCCCATCAGTTATCGTTCCAATGACTCATGAAGTTAGTAGAGATGAGGGTTGCATCATTTCATCTAGAAGGGTTTGAAATTCGGTATTAATTCTGATAATTTTTTCTTTTGTTTGTGATATTTGGTCAACAATGATGCGCCTAGTATTTGAACTTGATTTGCGTAATTGTTCACGCCTTTCATCTAGATATCTCAATGTGTCTCGCATTGCAGTAATACATTCTCTACTGCGTAATTCAAACAAATTCATATCATTCTTATTGTGATTCGGTTGTGATTCGATTACAATTTTAGAGAAGGACGTCCTCATTTTTGCTGTTTCAATTGACGATTTCGGTGTTTTTTTCAGGTTTGAATTAAAATTAATTAGAGACCAAGACTTAATCCACCACTTTGATGGATCCCAATGCCACCATTTAATCCCATTGCGATAATCCGCTTGAAACGCATGATGAAAATTATGGTACCCTTCTCCAAATGTGAAAAAAGCAAGCCAAAGAGAATCCTTGCTACTATTGCTCGTAGTATAGGATTGTTTTCCCCACACATGGGCTGCAGAATTTATCAAGAATGTGCCGTGGTGCACAAAAACTGTTCGAACTAAGCCACCCCAAACAAATCCACCAATAGCAGTTGGCATTCCACCAATAGCATAACCTACTGCTGCTGGGGCAACCATACCAACTAAGAAACCGATAGAAAAAATGAATCGATGTTGTAATCTTATAACCCAATCTTTCTGTAAATCTCTAACATTAGAATAGTCAACTTCCCCATCTTGTTCATCTACTAATATCCAAAAGAAATGACTCCACCAAAAACCTCTCTTAGCATTATATGGGTCACCTTCTTGGTCTGTTTCTTTATGGTGCTGGCGGTGATCACTGCACCATTCCAAAATTGAATTTTGAAAAGCACCTGCACCAAATAATGCATACAGTATCCTTAGGGGCAATAATGCTTGATGGCTACGGTGAGAAAATAATCTGTGGTATCCGACAGTAATAGATAGTCCACAAGCAAAATACCATACGAAAAATATGCTCAGTTCAACCCACGTAATACCATATGTAATACCATGCCATATTGAACCTACCAAAGCCAAAACTGGAGTGAGTATAAGAAAAATTACGTTTATCCAATTCAACTTTAATGGTTTTTTATTGCCGATTGGTTCGGACATAATATCACAGCACCATTCTTGTTAATTTATTTGGTATTCTATTAGCACTATTAACTTCAAGGACCCAAGATCCTACAACGGAGCAGTTTCATGAATTGAAATTATCAGCGTGCAGATGCAGCGATTCTTTCAACTTCTTCTCTCTTACCTATTGCGTAGGATGTAACATCCCCATTCGCAGCTTTTGAGATTTCAGTAACGATTCCCTGAGTAAGTGTTCGGGTACTCTTACGTGTTGCCTGAGTAGAACCTGTAGCCAAGTGTCGAATAGCGACATCAATTCGGCGCATTGGCGCACTGTCAACTGCTTTTGGCTGACTAACTGCTCCAAATTTAATCCGTGTAATCTCTTCCATTGGTGCTGAATTTGCTAATGCGTCAACAAACACTTGTAGTGGATTGGTATCATCTCTCTCTGCAATCCGGTCCAAAGCTGCCTCAAATGCTTTTGTAGCAGTGATCTTCTTACCAGTATATTTTCCAGTTCTCATCAATCCGTTGATAAATCTCTCAACAATTGATAACTTGCTCTTTCCAAACCAAGCGTTAGCGTGGCGTCCTCCTGTGTGGGGGATACCTACCGTTTTGAGATTGATATAAGGTGCAATACCTGGGTCTTCACA
>TARA_B110000116_G_scaffold22818_1_pt1 | contig 30558 bp, 17 predicted proteins | sample TARA_B110000116 | Tara Oceans TARA_B110000116 (sample SAMEA4397355) | marine metagenome | biome: Polar Biome; feature: [ZZZ] marine water layer (ENVO:01000295); material: water (ENVO:00002006), including particulate matter (ENVO:01000060) such as... | depth 199 m
TTGATTCAGATACAGAAATAAAATCAGCACTAATTAGAGTTAACGCATCTCCCGATCCAAAATTATCAGTTAATAGTCAAAACGGCTGTTCACCACATACAGCTGAATTCTCTGATTTATCTATTCCACAATCAGGAACAATAACAGAGTGGTATTGGGCATTTGGAAACGGAGAAACTTCAACTGAGCAAAACCCAATAACTACATATATTGAAACAAAAAATTATAATGTTTTTTTAAAAGTAAAAGATATTAATGGATGTGAGGCCTCTGTTTCGAAATCAGATTTTATTCGTTTAGATAATCCTCAAGCAAAATTTGTTCACGGTTCAGTTAAATGCGGACTTCCATCACCTGTAACTTTCATTAACAAATCAACAGGTAATGACTTAGAATACAATTGGGATTTTGGAGATGGAAATTCAACAGCAGGCGATGTACCAGGAATTCATGAATATACTGCTTTTGACACCACGCAAGTTACCTTAGTCGTTACTGAAAAGCTTACAGGATGTACCGACACTTATTCGAAAAGTATCGTTGTTGGTGATTACGAGGCTACCTTCAATTGGGATATTATTTGCGGTGATGATGAATTCACAATTAAAGTTGAAAACACTACCGAAATATTTAACTCTTTAGAATGGAATTTTGGTGGACAATCAACTAAAAACTCACCAAATGCTGAATACAATTTTAAGGGAAAAGGGCCATTTGAAATAACTTTAACATCAACCGTAAATGATGCGTGCTGGGATACAACAACTATTTCCTATAACCTACCCATACCAAGTATGGCTTACGAAGCTCCAAGATGTAGAGACCCTCTTGAAGTAACATTTACAAATAATTCTAACGGTAGTGAATTAGATTATTATTGGAGTTTTGGTGATTCAACTTTTTCCGATGAGATAAACCCAATTCACATTTATGACATTCCACCCGAAATATTTAGGGTTGAGTTATTTACAACTGATAAGTTCGGCTGTACGGACTCTAATGACTGGGTAATTAAGGTCCCATTTCCAATTGCTCGATTTTATGAGCAAGATTCTATTTACACAGGATGTTCTCCCTTAAATTTAACTTTTAAAGATACTAGCTACACCTTAGAATCAATAATCACCGAAGTTGAATGGAATTTTGGAGACCCTGCATCTGGGAGTTTAGATACCAGCAGAGAATTCGAACCAAATCACATCTATAATACCCCGGGAGATTATGATGTGAAATATATTATTTTCACCGAAGACGGCTGCTCGGATACGGTAACATATGAAGCAATTATTAAAGCTGGGGAAAAACCAATATCGACAAATTTCACTCAATTATCAGACGATACAATTTGTTACGGAGAAAAAATTTATTTCGAAGACCAAGCTGCTTATAATACAACTTACTTAGAAAGTAATTATTTCTGCTGGGCATTTAACGGAGGATTAGATACATTATTAATTGATGAAGAAACACCAATTTCAGATTGCCCTCCAAATGTTTCTTTATATTTAGGAAGAACTCCTTTTATTAACTATGACGACCCTTATCGCTTATACGAACAGTTTAAATACAATTCGGATACAATTGGAAATATTATTTCAACAGGAGAAGTCATTCCAGAAGCAGGTCAACTTTACACCCACTTAATAACGGGTTATAACGGTTGCTTTACTGAAGTAATAAATCCAACATTTGTAGATACGACTATTGCTGTAAATGGATATGTAATCGAAGATAATTTTGAACTCTTTGCAGATAGTTCAAAATTATTTGGTTTTTATCAAGCCTCTTTAAATTACGACTCCATTGCCTATAGTTACATTTATTCTGCATCTGCAATAACTGATACAGTTCATAAAATACACCCGTCAGATACTTCTTTCTTCTTACTAGAAGAAGGGAAAAAATATAACGTTCGAACAAAAGTATTGAATAACGAATCTGGTTGTGAAAACGAGCTTTATGATCAAATTGTAATTGATTCCGTAAGGTTAGATTTTGAAGTAGTTGACCGTCAATGTTTAAACGACAGCCCTGTGCTATTTGTTGGTAATTCTCATGCCAAATATGGAAGACTAATTGAACGGAATTGGTTAATAAACGGAGTTAAAGAATTGTCTAGTTTAAATTTTGATAGTGCATATTATTCCTTTCCCGACACAGGAATATTTACCATAACACTTCAAAACGTCTATCGAATTTTATATTCAAAATACGGGGTAAGAACTTATGGTTACTACACAAAGGAACTTACGAAGGAAATAAAAATTGAAGGCGTTAAGGCAAAAGGCTTTTCCGACACCTTGGATGTTTGCGGTGGAGAAACAGTTGAATTTACTGACTCTTCAGGTTCTACAAACTTAATTAAAGATTATAAATGGACATTTGGATACGAAACTGATAGCGCAACAATTCAGAGCCCCAACTACATTTACAATTACGTAGGAACTTATACACCTACTTTAATTGTAACAGACACCTTTGGTTGTTACGACTCCGTTGCATTAATTCCTATTTCTGTGTCAAAACCGACAGTTAACTTTATTGTTTCGGATTCTTTAATATGTAAAGGGGACTTTATTTCAATGACAAATAAGAGTACTCCTTATCCTCTCGGAAATTCACTCTCATATACATGGACCGCAGATTCTTTGACTCGATCTAATATTGATATTGTTCAACAATTTAACTCTGTAGGATTCTTTGACATTAAACTTCATGCAATCGACAATACTACCGGCTGCCAAGATTCTCTTATAAAAACAAAACGTTTAGAAGTATCAGATTTCCCTGAAACTAATTTTGCGGGAAGCCCATTATATATTGACTGTCCACCACTCGCTTCAAATTTTGGTGACAGTACTAAAACTACTGTTTTAAGTTGGGATTGGAATTTTGGAGATGGTAATACTTCTAGTAGCCAAAATCCCATAAATATATTTACATCTCCCGGCTTGTACGATATTAGCTTAATAACAACCAATTTTGCGGGATGTTCTGACACTTTGATTCGTCAAAAATATGTTGATATAAACGGACCAAACGGTTACGTTAATTTCAGCCCTGATACACTTTGTATTCCAGACTCAGTGAAGTTTGAATTAGCGCTGAACAATACCCAGTTCTACATTTGGAATTTTGGAGATGGGAACAACATCAGTTATTATTACGACGATTTTCCTGACTCAATTTTTCATCATTACAAAAAAGGTGGAACTTTTCAACCTACTATTGAACTAATTGACGACGAAGGTTGCTTTTACGCACTACCTGAGTTGCCAATAATCCAAGGAGATAGTATTAATGCTCAGTTTATGACTAGCTCTGATATTATTTGCGATGTATTCGAAATCCCTTTTCAAAATACCTCAAGATCAACATTTGACTCCGAATTTCTTTGGACATTTGGAGACTTAGACTCTTCTAAAATAAAATCACCTTTACATACTTATTTAACGGATAGCATTTATACGGTAACATTAAAACAAACGAGCCCATTAGGTTGTATTGATTCAGTTTCAAAAACAATCACGGTTTTCAATGCCCCATTTCCGAAACTGGACATTCAAAACGAGAATTTCTGTGTTCCTTCAAATTCTACATTAAAATTAATTTTAGGAAACAATGGATTTGTTGCAGACAGCAGCTTTTTCACCATAGAAAATTCAAAAATTATGGGGGACTCAATAGTCTATCAATTTGAAAATGCCGGTATAAATAACATCCAGTTTACAATTGCATACGGTAGTGGAAATTGTATCATAGATAGTATTCTAGCAACTCCATTTTACAAATGGCCAATTGCAGACTTTGAATTCGCCCCAAAAAATAATTCGGTAGACGACCCCGTAGTCATATTTAAGAACAAAACACAAAATGCAACTGAATGGTTATGGGATTTTAATGATGGTGAGATGAGCTCAGAAGAAAGTCCGGGTAACAGTTTTAATGTGGCTGGTGCTTATAAAGTAAAATTAATTGGCTTGAATGATGGCGGTTGCTCAGACACCATAGTTAAGGACGTAAATATAGCGCCTTATGATTTTATAAGAGTTCCTAGCGCATTCTCCCCTAACGGAGATGGCCAAAATGATTTATTTGGAATTTTAAGAGCTGGTGATTTAACCATATTAGAATTTAAAATATACAACAGATGGGGAAACATAGTATTTGAATCAAATAATGCAAACGATCAATGGGACGGAACAAAAAAAGGGAATCCTCAAAATACAGGAACTTACATTTATTATATAAAAGGAAGTCAAAACTCAGGTGAAATTACCGAGATTAAAGGAGATTTCACACTCATCAGGTAATGAAAATAATATCATTCATATTATCACTTTGTATATGTGTAAATTTAATTGGACAAGATATTCATTTCTCGCAATTTAATGATTTACCGCTTGCTTTAAACCCCGCTTTGAGTGGTAAAATGGATGGTACATTAAGAGCTGGTACAATATATCGTAATCAATGGAATAGCGTAGGCATTCCTTTTGAAAGCTCTGGACTTTACGCCGACTTTAAAGCCAGTCCAAAATTCCTTAGAGGTCAAAACATTGGCTTGGGAGTTCAATTACTAAATGATCGATCAGGAAGTGGAGCACTAAATGAAAACGTATTCTCTTTTTCGGGAAGTTATCATCACTTTCTCACAGAAAAAGAAGACCATTTAGTAACTGGTGGTATATCAATCGGTGGGTTCCAAAAAAGTATTGATTTATCTGAATTAAATTTTCAGAATCAATTTTTAATTGAAACTGCTAACTTTGGTACTATGTCAAGTAATGAAAATCTTGAAAGCAACTCTCTACTAAGAATGGACTTAGCAATGGGAGGTTCATGGACCTACTTTAATCCATATGGTTATCATTTTTCAGCTGGAATTAGTGTTTTTCATCTTTCTAGGCCAAATACTAGTTTTTATGGAAAAGAAGATGCCCTTGCAAGGAAAGTAAATATCCATGCTAATGGTGTATATCCAATTAATCAAAGGTTTGACTTGGATCCTAGTTTTTTAATTTCAACTCAAAACAAGAATAGCAACATCGTTATTGGTGCAGATTTACTTTATGACTTAGGTAGAAAAACGGTAGAAAAAATTGACTTAAAAGTAGGTTGTTATGCGAGACTTGGTGACGCTTTAAATTTCACAATTGGAATGAATCACGATAACTGGAGTATTGATTTGGGCTATGACCTCAATGTTTCAGGATTAACAAAAGCTACTAAATCGAGAGGTGCATTTGAAATTTCAATTTCTTTTGTTAACAGAATGTATAAAGGGGCTAAAAACATTAAATACGTAATTCCTGGAAACAGACTATTATGATGAAAAAATTATTCATATTATCCATTTTTCTCCTTTTAAGTAACCTAACTTTTGCTCAATACAAAAGTACAAAGTTAAAAATGGCAGATGGATTACTTGAGGAAGGTAAACTATATGCTGCTCTCCAAATTTATGAGGATATCGCTAAAGGTGAAGGAGAAAATAAAAGTATCTACCGAAAAATAGCGGAATTACACGAAGAACTATACAATTTTGAAGAAGCTGCGAAATGGTACTACGAATTATTTGAAATACAAGATGGAGAATATCCAAAATCAGAACTCAAATTTGCCTTTTTAATGAAAATGCAAGGTAAATATAAAGTAGCGCTTGAACATTTTTACAGCTTTAGTAAGACTTATAGTGGGCATGATAAATTTGAATACTCTAAAATATGTAAGAATGAAATTAAAATATGCAAAGTAGCCTTAGAATCTTTACCAAACGCTGAGATTTCCATCAAAAAAATTCCAGAGAATATTAATTCTAACTATACAGATTTAGCCCCTTTTACACATAATGGAAAACTATATTACTCTTCGATAAAATCAGATTCAACCCTAACGTATACTGGCTTTCTAGACTCTGCTCCTACTTTTCAGATTTATATGGCAGAGCAAATCGAGGATGAAAAGTTTGATTCTTCTAAATTATTCATTCCGGAAGTATTAAATACGCCATATCAACATACTTCAAACGGAAGTTTCAATTCAAAAGGTAATCAATTCTTTTTCACAAGGTGTAAAGAAAACATTAATGGTAAAACAGTTTGTAAAATATATTGCACCTCAAAAAATGATTCAACTTGGGAAAAACCTGTGCTACTAGGTCCTGAAATTAATGATAGAAATAATAATTTCTCTAGCACACACCCTGTATTAATGACCTACAAGAAACAAGGAAGAAGTGCTGCCGAAATCAACAAACTAGTTTTCGCAAGTTCAATGCCTGGTGGTGTTGGAGGATACGATTTATGGTCGTGTACAATTGGAAAAGAGTTGAAATGCGAAAAGCTTGAAAACCTAGGGAAAAAAGTCAACTCCTTTCAGGATGATTTAACACCATTTTACTCATCAAATGAAGGGCATTTATATTTCTCATCAAATGGTCATGGTGGATTGGGTGGGTTGGATATTTTTAAAACTCAAATTAAGAATGGAAATCCAAAAAAAATAAAAGCTTTAGATCAACCTATAAATTCATCGTCGGATGATTGGTATTATAATCAAATGAATGCAGAAACTGCATTCATTGTCTCTAACCGATTCGGTGCTAAATCTTATCACAATAATACAAGGATAGATGATATCTTTTTGATTAAAAAAGAGAAACAAAAATACCTTTCCCTATACGCTCAAGAAAATGATAGTTTGGCAAAGCAGATTCATGGCGGAATATTTAAAATAAAATTAGCAAATGATCCTAAAGCAATAGCTAAACAGGTAAGGTCCGGAGAAGCTTTCCAAGTTATTCCAAATAAGACCTATGAAATTACAGCTCAGAAAAATGATTATATAAACGAAAGTACCCTCTTCTCAACTTCAAGTGATACAAAATCAGACACGCTAAATTGGACTTTTAAACTTCAAAAAATCGACACCATTACTGGGTTTATTCTTAAAAACATCTATTTTGAAAACAATTCTTTTGCACTAAAACCAGAATCAAAACAAGCCTTGAATAAAATGTATAGAACCTTAATGGACAACCCTTCTTTTAAGGTTGAAATTGGAGCTCATACAGACAATGTTGGTACTGATGAGTATAATTACAAACTATCAACTCAAAGAGCTTTAGAGGTTGTTAAATACCTTATCAAGAAAGGAATTGGTTCAACAAAACTTATCGCTAAAGGTTATGGCAAAAGTCAAGTTATAACTGGTACTAGCGACAATGCTAAAAACAGAAGAATTGTATTTAAAATTATCGACTTGAATCACATTGATCAACAAAAGTAAAATTAATCATATGAGAAATTATCACTTTTTATTCGTCGCTTTTTTATGCCAAATTACCGCATTAGCAAATTGGGCAGAGGTTTCAACGCCAACATCTGAAAAATTAAATAAACTTGAAATAATAGGCAACATTGCTTTTTGTGTGGGTGAAAATGGTACATTATTAAAAAGCACTAATTTTGGAGACACATGGAATCTGTTAAACTCAGGTACTTCTTCAACAATAACAAGTATCAAGTTCGTAACTGCTAATCTTGGATTCTTTACTACGATTGATGGTGAGATATTCAAAACTCAAAACGGAGGTTCAAGTTGGACGGGTATTAAGCTACAAATCCTCGGAGCATTAAACTGTGTAGATTTTCTTGACGAGAACACCGGATTAACGGCTGGTGATAACGGAAACATATTTAGAACCATCAATGGAGGTGCTACTTGGGACTCTTTAGGAAGCCAATCTGTATTCATTATAAACGATATACTTTTAATGAATGATACGCTAGCATTAAACGTAGGAGCTTTAGGATCTCTTATGTCAAGTTCTGATTTAGGATTAACATGGATGCCAGTTTCTACGGCATCACCTGAGTCATTCTCTGCTTTAGAGAAAAAAACTAATGAAGTTGCTGTTTTCACAGGAACAAATGGAGTAATCGGTGAGTTTTCTGCTATTTCTATGAGCGTTGGTGAAATTAAAAGTATCGATTCTGAAAATGACTGGTTAAAAGATTTAGAAGTCTTGGAGAATGGTAGGGTTTTCGCTGTTGGGAGAAATAGTTCGATACTAAGAACAAACAATGGCTGGAAAACACTGGATCTGAATTCTATTAATCATATCCAAAGTATTAAGTTTTTTAACAAAACTTTAGGTCTGATTTGTGGATTAAATGGTAAAATATACAAAACTGAAACTGCAGGTGCACCAGTCGCTAGCAAAACTATTTTAGTTGAAAGACTAAAATTTCACCCTAATCCAGCAAACAATTTTATAACACTATCAGGAAATTTCGAAAGCACTAAGTTAGAAGTATTTGACATTAGTGGTAAAAACCTAATGAACATTAATATTACTTCCAATAATATTGATATTTCTAACCTAGTTCAGGGGCAATACTTTTTAAGAATATCGTCTTCTACTAAAATCTATTCAGGAAAGCTAATCGTGCGTTAATTATCAACGATCCCAGATTACTAATCTTTAATTAAAGGATTTTTCACAAAACTTAATTAGTACTAAACTTTACTTTAATTGCTTAATTTTCATTCTCTACTGCTAAAGTTATAATTCAACTTTTCAGGCATGAAACTTGAAAAATCTAAACTATAGGACAATAATTGAAATCAAGTTTTAATTCCCTAATTCTAGTAAGAATGTTTTTCTTGAATATAAAAAGGCAAGAATAATTACACTTTAAAATAAGCCAAGAATCATCATATCACATAAAAAAAAGTCGCTGCTAATTATTGATATGATTTGACAAAAAAAGGCCGAAATAGATATTCTATATCGGCCTCTAAATAATCTAAAAATATTTTTATTTTATCAAAGATACTGTCCCAAATACTTTGTGGTTGTCTCCAGTAAACGGGTCTCTCACAACTAATCTCCAAACATAAACATCAACTTGAGCACAATCTCCACTTGATGGGGCTAATTCAGTCACTGTACCGTCCCAACCTTTATATGGTGTTGCACTCTTCCAAATTAAAGTTCCCCATCTGTTGTAAATTCTAAAGTCATAATCATCTCCTTCAAGCAGGTTTCTGCCTAAAGGAAAGAAAACATCATTTATTCCGTCGGCATTAGGTGTAAAAGCATTAGGAACAAAAATTGAGAATTTATCTATAATTGTAAGGGGTTTAATAATTGAATCAACACAACCGTTAGCATTCGTCACTTTTAACTTAACATTTACAACATCCCCATTTGGTGAATCAAAAACAACTTGTGGATTTATAGCATTTGATGTTGGTGGACTGGCAGTTGTAATTGGATCAGAAGCAGAAGGTAACTGAATATCCGTGAAATCCCATTCATACGACACTACATCTGCAGAAGATAGATCGTTAAATGAAACTTGATTATCATCTACATTAGCAACACCAGGGTTCCAACCAAAATCGACTTCTGGCAGTGCATATAGACATACTGCACTTGTTATAGTAGTGTCACTTTTACATCCATTTGCATAAATGTTACTTAACTTAACATCATAACATCCTGAAGTATTATAAGTTTCTGAAACAGTTCCAGAGGTGTCATTAGAAACATTTGAGTTTCCAAAATCCCAGGTACTTTGAGTTGGAACCTCACCTGATTCATCTGTGAAAAAAGATGTTAAAGGTACACAACCAGTTCTTGGAGTAACTGAGAAGTTTGTTGAAGGAATTGATACAACTTTAAAAATAATATCATCTTGAGCAAAACAACCTTCGGTAACACCATAAGTTACCTGATAAGTACCTCCCATAGTTGGATTAAATGTTCCGTTAATAGGATCTACTCCTGGTCCACCCCAAATACCACCTGGTGTTGTAGCTGCAAAAAACTGAATAACATCAGAACCCGCACAAACTTGTGGTTGCTCAATAATAGTAGCGTCAGGAGCGCCTACAACTACAATATCAATTGTTTTGGAATCTCCACATCTCGTATTTATAGTATGCGTTATTGTATGTGTTCCTACTCCAGCTTCCGCAGGATCAAAAACCCCTAACTCAGCATTAACAATCCCAGTACCACTCCATGTTCCATTTGCAGTTCCTAACGACAATAAAGCAAAAGGTAAGTCAGTAAAACAAACCGGATCAACAGGATCAATAGTTGCATCCTCTCTTTTAAGAACATGTATTGTGATAAAATCAGTAGCACTACATAAACCATTTGTAGCGTCGAAAGTCACAATATTATTACCTAAAGCAGCAGTTTTTGGATCGAAATTACCTGTACTATTAACAGCACCTGACCATGTAGTTGAAGTAGATGGTAAAGCTGAAGCGCTAACATCAATTGCAACTCCATCTGCACATAAAGTATCTTCTGGCGTTATTGTAATAACTGGCAAAGCATCAATTACAAATTCAACAGTGTCAAATACAGGACAAAATCCAGCAAAACCATATTCTAGTTTAAATGTACCATCACTTGATGTTGTTGTATTAAAAATTGCTCCTCCAGCATTCAATCCTCCGTTCGTATTGGATATCTCTCTCCATATGCCTCCAACTTCTTCAGAAGTTAAAGCTTCATCACCATGATCTTCACAAAATGAAAATGTTGCGTTTGTTATTGTTGGATCGGGCGTCCTATTAACTACAATATCAATTGTTTGTTCATCTCCACAATTCCCTCCAATAGTATAAGTGATTGTATGTGTTCCGTCTCCGGCGTCCATAGGATCAAACTCACCAGTTACAGCATCAACTCCATTACCACTAAAAGTACCACCTGCATCTACAATAGATAAGATTACTTTAGGATCTTTATCGCAGTAAGGACCTACTTGAGTTATAGTTGCATCTAATTGATTCGTTGTTGTAACCCAAATAGTATCCTTGTCTCCACATGGACCTGCTTGCGTATATATTAGTCGTTCATTAACTACGATACCTAAAGTTGCTAAATCGATTTCGAAATCCGTTCCAGTTAGTGTAACAGCTGAATTATCCCAAGTTCCACCACCTTCATTTACAGCATAAACTGGATTTAGATCTAATACACATAACGAAACAGTATCTACATCACCAGGCATAATAATGGTAGCATCTTTTAATGGATTAATAGTAACCTCAATAGAATCGACATCACCACACATTCCTGACATATAATAATACAATTTAAAAGTACCATCATGCTCTGAAGGATCAAGTGTAGTAGTACCTAATTCACTACCCAGTAATGTATCTCCTTTATACCAAACTCCTCCTGAATTAAAAGTTTTTAATATAAATTCGTTTTCGTTTTTACACATTGTTGTATCTCCGTTCGTAACAGTTGCCACCTGAATTTCAACAACCGTAATTTCAACAGTATCTAAATCACCACAAGGTTCAGGTAGACTATATATTAATTCATATACACCTGCTCCGTATGTAGCAACACTAAACAAGGCACTACCTAATTCACTCCCAGGCATGGTGTCATTTACAAACCAAGTACCTGTTAAATCTCCTGTTAATAAGGTAATATCAGGCTCATTAGCACACACAACACTATCTGGTGTAGCGATAGTTGCATCTTTAACTGCATCAACATGAATATCTACACTATCTATATTCCCACATTGTCCAGTTATTGCATAATATACTCGATGATCTCCGGCTCCCTCATTACTAGGAGTAAATTTACCTAATGCATCTGAGGCTCCAAACCAAATACCAGAATCTGCGGCTGCAGGTGTAATTGCTAAATTAATAGCATCATCATTAGCACAGTAAGGTCCTAATTGAGTTATTTTCGGATCAGGTCTTTCTTTAACCAAAACATCAATTGAATCAGCATTAGTACACCCTATACTATCCACTCCATATCTTACTTTATGAACACCAGAACCCAATGCAATTGGATCAAAATCTCCAGTTAAAAATGGAAATGCATCATTAATTTGCCATCCACCTATAACATCTCCACCTAAAACAGGAATTGCTGTCATTACCACTGCAACCGAATCGTTGCAGAATGGGCCAATTGAATCAATAAACACAGTTGGTGTTTTCTTAACCTCGATGTACATTGAGTCCTCACAAGAATCATCTACTCTAAACATCAATTTATAAATACCATATTTAGTTCCTGAAGCGGTAGCGTCAAACAACGTATCTGATCCAGAATCATTAATGACTGCATCAACCCCAGGAGTAGATGGAACGGAATCAACTGTCCATATACCTTCAGCACTTGCAGCAATTACAGCAGTATCTAAGAGGAAAGTCTCTCCAACACAAATTGGCTCCGAATTGCTAATATCCGCTTCACAACCACAAATTCCTACTGTTAAAACAACCGTATCTTTTATATCACAAATCTCAAAATAAACCTCGTATGTTCCTGCTCCATCGGGCGCATCAAAAACTCCAGTAACAGCATCAACGGTACAATTCCCACATGCATTCGGACCTGTTGTCGCAACTGAATAAGCATTTTCATAATTCGGAGTATCTTCTGCGTCGGTACCTTTACAAATCCATAATGTCTCTAAATTTACCGGTAAATCACATTCTGTTAATGGACCTGGATCCTGAATTTCAACCCAATCCTGAGGGGGAACAAACATATTCCCTAATCCCCAACCAACACTGTTAGGAGTTATAATAGCATCTCCATTGTAAGAAGCTGCTCCGTCAGGGTTTGATATAGCACCTACACTATTTCCATACGACCATCCAGCACAATCCTTGAAGGTTCCTGTATAAATTTTACCATCTCCACCTACCTTTAAAGTTCCACTTTCATTTGCATCAAAACTAGCTGCACTTGTATATGCTCCAGTCCCAACATCTATATAACCTATCTCTCCTCCAGTTCCACATTGGTAACTTACATATAATCGGTTTCCAGATGGTGAGAACTCGCAATCATATGGATTACTATGATTAGCATCATCAGGCGAAACATCTTGAGCATTTAAAAACTCTCCTGTTGCATTATCAAAATCATATAGCTGAACAGAAGCGTCTGGATCCCAGTTTCCGTTACCATTATGGTAGGTAGCTCCAGCCTTAGTACCGTCCCAACTAAATTGAAGCGAAGCTCTTTCATTGGAAGAATTTTCTAATACTTTAAATCCAGTTGTTGATTCTACTGCCGCAGTCTCGATACCATCACATGTAATCAAGTATGACATAAATTTATCTGAACCAGCTCCTGGTATAGATTCATGAGTAGAAACCCAAACATCTATTCCATTATCATGAAAAGTGGCAGCAATCTGTTCTGAACTACGATACCCTCCAAGCCTAGTAGCACCAGAACAAGTATTTGAAGTAGAATTGTAAACAAAATAATTAAACCCTCTAGTAAAACCGTTTGCTCCAAGAATAGCATCATCGGTAGTGAAAATATAATAGTTTTCTTCATCTAATGGATGACGAGCAATAAATACACCTTGTACAGCTGAACCTGCATCTCCTAAGTCAGATTCTCCTCCTGTCAATAATTTACCTCCGGGAACCGCAATTTCAGCACCAGTACCATCAAATAGTTTTACACCATTTGTAAATATCACTAAGTTCCCGTCATTGTCACTTGCAGCAGCAGTAGACTCATAAACCGGTGCCCATGCTGCAGGATTAATATTACTTGCAGATGGAGCAGCTGTTCCATCTCCAAAACTCACCTTATTCCCTTTCCCCACAAACCAATTAGAATGCGTTGGCCATTGCCACTCATTCCAAGAAGAAGGACAGGTTTGCCCAAAGGAATTTAGTGATGTGAATAGTGTTAAAAGAATAATAACCTGTAGCAACAAGTTATTTAGATTTTTTATGAAATTCATATTCTCTGATTTTCTTAGCAAGTACAGTCTCAAAACAATTAAAAACATTAAATGTTACAATGAGATTTAATGTTTAATAATTATCTTTTTATGGCTGTACAAATTTAAGAAAATAAATATAATTTCTTAAAAACCAAATAGATTAAGCAACAACGTAAAAAACTGAAAAACAGTAAGGTTAAGGAATTATTTCTTTTTCTTTTTTACTTTCTTTTTTTTACTCGGTGATTCGTTCTCTAAATCGAATTCAATTTGCGATAATAAATCCCCTAAACTCTTCTCGTTTGAGAGGTCTAAAATGGTTTGATACTCCTTTTTTGAGACTTCAATTCCTTGGATTTTCTTCCCTAAAAACTTTTCGATTTCTAATAATACTGGAGCTTCACCTTCGGCTACAAATGAGATTGCTTCTCCCTTTTGTTTCCCTCTTCCTGTTCTACCAATACGGTGAACATAATTCTCTACTAAATCAGGTAAATCGTAATTCACAACAATCTCTACGTTAGGAATATCTACCCCGCGAGCTGAAATATCAGTAGCAACAAGTAACATACACTCACCTGCCTTAAAGGCTTTTAAAGCTGCGTTTCTTTCACTTTGCTCCTTTCCTCCATGAATAATAAGTGACTCTACGCCTACTCTTTCCATTGCTTTCACAACTCGTTCCGCTCTTACTTGAGTTCGTACAAAAACAAGAATCTTTCGCTCGGGATTTTGTTCTATTAAGTTCTCTAAAAAGTATCTTTTATCGTCCATTTCAACACTCGTCACATAATGACGAACATTCTTAGAAACTGGATCTTTAGGAGATATTTGAATTCTTATAGCATTATGCACCAATGAGTAAGCTAATTTTTTAATCGTTGCGTTAATTGTTGCAGAGAAAAATAAAGTTTGTCTATGCTTCGGTAATCGTCCTAATATTCCTTCAATATCTTTATAAAACCCAAGATCAAGCATTCTATCAGCTTCATCTAAAATCAAGGTATTTACTCTGTTTAAACTTAAATGACCTTGAGATATTAAATCGTACATTCTTCCCGGAGTAGTGATTAAAATATCTACTCCTTTATTCAACTTATGAATCTGAGGATCTTGTTCTACTCCACCTGTAATCGCGAATGACTTTACAGTTGTAAATTTTGAAACCGCTTTAAAAACTTCCTGAATTTGTTGCGCTAATTCACGAGTTGGCACCATAACTAAGCATCGAACGCCATCTTTTCTTCCTTTTATTGAAGACCTAAAAACCTTATCTACTATAGGTATAGCAAACGCAGCTGTTTTACCTGTACCTGTTTGAGCAATACCTAATACATCCTCTCCTTTTATAATTGCAGGAATTGATTTGAACTGAATATCGGTAGGTTTGCTAAAACCCATTCCCTCAACTCCTTTTTTAACTTCTTCTGTGATAGGGTAATTACTAAACTTCATAGCTTCAAAGATACTGTAAATTAGACTTATTATAAACACCTTTTGATCTTGCTTATAATTTCAAGTTTAGGTTGATAGTATTGGGTATAACTGTTCTTCGTTTTTGTGAAGTTGAAATGGAATCAAAATGTTTTTATTGTTTTCTCGGGTTTGAGATTATGTTTTTTTTTGTTAAAAAGAAGACTATTATTGTTATAATTAGTGATACCGGGGCAAGATCGGCATGGCGTAAACGGTAATTAATTAATGCGCGGGTCCCAAACTCTCAAAAAATTAATTTTCCCGAGCCATTAGAATAACTTTTTCACTTGCTCTTCGTTAGCTACAAAACGTAATCGTTACCATGAAAAAATCACATCTTTTATTGCTGGTTTCTGCAGTTGGTTTTTCTTTCATGAATGATGCTTGGAAAGAAGTTAAATCTGAAGGCGAAATCATTGTATATAATACACAAGTCACAGGATTTAAATTTAAAAAATCTAAAGCTGAAACGATTATAAAATCTGGATATTTAGCGAAAGCAGAAAGTATTTTAAAAGATGTTGAAAATTATAAAAACTGGATGTATAATTGTTCATCTTCAAAACTTTTAAAAACTGAAGGAGAAAAGCTATTTATCCAATTAATTTTTGATGCTCCATGGCCCGTAACCGATAGAGAATTAATTATAGAATCTAGTTTTAAAAGTTCAGATAATCAATTGGAGGTAATCAGTAAAGCGATTCCTAATTACATTCCTTCAAATGAAGATTATGTAAGAATTGAATTATCAAACGGCCTTTGGCAATTTAATTTGAAAAAAAATGGGAATATTTTTATTAGAAACACAAATCACTCCAACCCTGGCGGTAATATTCCAGTTTGGCTAAGTACAACAGCCGTAGAAGACATACCACTTGAAACAATGCAAGAAATGGTTAAACTGATGAATAGATATTAATTAAAGATCGAAAGTAATCTTTTAAAATGCTCTTCCTTTTCCTGTTTACCACTTTTTTGATAAGCATAACAAATATTCGTAATCATTCTTTTGATGATAGAAATATTATTACAAGGTTTAAAGTACTCTTCTTTGGGTTCGATATTAATTTCTTTCAAGAATTCTAAAACATCTTGTTTTCCAAAAACAGCACCTCCACTAAATGTATTGATGTAAAATAAGATACCTGGAGTTGCAAATTCTTTAGGAGCAAATTTAGCTAAAAACTCATCTTCGTAAGCTAATATAAAATGATGTGGCAAGTTAACACCATAAACAGGTATATCTAAACCTTGGGCTATAATAGCGTAAATAATTCCAATTGATAAAGGAGTTCCTTTTTTGGAATCGACTACTCTATTAATGAAAGAGTTTTTTGGAGAATGAAAATTATCCTTATCTCCTTTAAAATCATGAAGATTAAAAATAATGTGATTTAAAACCTTAATTTTTTCAAATGCAGTTAAGTCGTCATTTAATTCAATCCAAACATCTTGCTTAATCTGGTTGATTTTAGTTCTAATCTTTTCTTCATCAATATTATGATATTGAAACTTAGCTACTAATATGGCGCCATTTAATAAATTTTGACCACCGTTTTCTTTCCAATTTTTTAAATGCTGGTAAACATCGTGTGATTTAATCGAATAGATTAAGTTCTCTATACGCTGCTGCGTAAGAACTTCTTCAGCCAATTCCCAATTGTTTTCTAAATGAGGAACAGCTTCCAAACCTAATTCCAAAAACTTGTCGCGCACATGACTATACACTCCAGCATCTGGGTCATCTAATAATTGAATTAAGGCTTGTAATTCGGTTTCGTTCATAATAACACGTGCTACAAAGAAAGTTTTTTTCTTCCCGCTCTTTCGAGTAAGGTTCTGGTTATTATACACACAAATCTGTGAAGAAGGTTACAATAGTCAGTTGCAGGTTATGTTTATGCACTAAGCAGCCATGCCTTCAATCATGTTATCGATGTAAAAATCATCAAATTCTGGTTCGAACATAAATGCTGGGCGTTCCTCCGAAAAAAGTACTTCCGTAATTTGATACTTTCTAAGGTATTTATTAAAAAAAGTTGGCAAAGGACTTTCTCCTATTGGCGTTAAAGCTCTACAATCTATTAACCTTTTCACCAATTCTATTTGTAAAATAGAATCTTCAATTTCAACAGAATTGCCAGTTACTCTCAAGCTCTTTCCGTTTAACTTACAACTTACTACCGAGTTTGTTTGCGTGTTCATAGTGCTTTTGTTTTTAGGTACAATACAATAATAAAGTATCAAACCGTAATCAGTTTACGGTTTTGTTTTATTCTTACTTTTTTAATTTATTTTTGAGGAATGGGTAAAGAAATGGACAAGGAAACAAAAGCTGAATTCATTAACTTTTTAAAAGAATACGTCCAAAACGAACGTCAGGAGAAGTTTAAAAAGGTATTGGATGAAAGAACAAAGTACATCACTGTTGTGTTAGAAGATATACACCATCCACATAATGCAAGTGCAGTAATACGCTCATGTGATTGTTTCGGAATTCAAGATGCCCATATTATTGAAAACGAATATGAGTATGACATCAATCCTTTTGTTGTTAAAGGAGCGAGTAAGTGGGTTGATCTCAAAAAGTATAATCAAGAAAAAAACAATACTCTTAGTTGTATCAATAAATTAAAAAAAGACGGTTATAGAATAATCGCAACATCTCCACATGCAAACGATAAAGACTTAGGCGATTTAGATTTAAAAGCTGGTAAAATTGCTTTGGTGTTTGGAACTGAAGAAACAGGGATTTCTGATATTGTGAAAGAAAACGCTGATGAATTCATAAAAATACCAATGGTGGGATTCACCGAAAGCTTTAACATAAGTGTTTGTGCAGCCATTTGTTTAAATGAATTATCCAACAAGGCCCGTAAAGAAGGGATTGACTTTAAATTAACGGAAGAAGAAAAGGAACACCTAACAATGCAATGGTTGGTTAAATCAACCCGAAATCCAGAGAAATTAGAAAAGGAATTTCACAATCGATTTTCTTCTAACTCAAAAAAGTAAGCATCATTTTTTATAAGTAAAACCACCTCCTATTTTCAACCCAATTGTAAGTATTTAAACAAACCTTATAAAACATTTGTTGCAACATATATCACAAATGATTACATTTAAGAAAACGCATTAACAATGTCACGATCAGCGATAAAGAATATATATAAATTAGGATTTCCTTGGGAAACCGAAGACCCATTTTTATTTAGTGTTCACCATGAAGATTTTTATCCGAAAGGGAATGAAAATCTTGGACCAATGACTTCTCTTGAAGGGAGAAGAATTGGAAATGATTTCACAGTAAAAGATGGCTTTAGAATGTATCATGGGCAAACAGTCCCAGGATTTCCTGCGCACCCTCACAGAGGTTTTGAAACTGTAACAGTTGTACGGAAAGGTTTGGTAGATCATGCCGATTCTGCCGGTGGTGCCGGAAGGTATGGTAATGGAGATGTTCAATGGATGACTGCTGGTAAAGGATTACAGCATTCTGAAATGTTTCCTTTGCTCAAACAAGATAAAGAAAACCCATTTGAACTTTTTCAAATCTGGATTAATCTGCCAGCTGCTGATAAATTTGTTGAACCAACATTTAAAATGATTTGGAGTGAACAACAAGCCAAAGAAGATTTTATAGATTCAAATGGTAAAAAAACAGAAATTGAAGTAGTAGCAGGAAGAATTAATAAAGACACCCCTACTCCTCCTCCAAATTCTTGGGCTCGAAACCCGGATAACCATGTTGCTATTTGGAACATTAAAATTGAAGCCAATGGTGAATTCAAATTACCAAAGGCAGTTGCTGGACTTAACCGAAACTTGTACTTCTATAAAGGAGATGAGCTTCAAATTGAAGGCGAAAAAATTGATGTATACAAAGGAATAAAATTAGAATCCGATCAAGATACTGTGATTCAAAATGGAAATACGGATGCTCATCTTGTTTTACTTCAAGGAAAACCAATTGGTGAACCAGTAGTTCGATATGGACCATTTGTGATGAATTCTAATGAAGAAGTTGAACAAGCCATGCGAGATTACCAAAATACTCAATTTGGTGGATGGCCTTGGGAAAGAACCGATAAAAACCATGGACCAACAAAGGGAAGGTTTGCTAAACATATTGGTGGTGAATTAGAAGAAAAGAATTAAGTTAATTCCGTATTTTTATAACAAATTCCAATATTATGAAAATACATAATTACAGTGCCGGTCCCTGTATCTTACCTCAATCAGTAATGCAAAAAGCAGCTGAGGCGGTTATAAACTACAATAACACGGGACTATCGATTATTGAAATGAGTCATCGAAGCAAAGAGTTTGTTGGCGTTATGGATCGATCGATTGCACTGGTAAAGGAATTATTAAGTGTTCCTGAAGGATACGAAGTCTTATTTTTACAAGGTGGTGCTTCTTCTCAGTTTTATATGAGTGCTTTAAATTTTTTACCTAAAAATGGAAAAGCGGCATACATCAACACAGGAACCTGGTCAGTTAAAGCTATTAAAGAAGCTAAACTTTTAGGTGAAATCGAAGAGATTGCATCCAGTAAGGATAAAAAATTCAATTACATACCTAAAAATTACGTTGTTCCAAATGATGTAAATTACTTGCATTACACAACAAACAATACAATTGTTGGAACGCAATTTAAACATGTACCGGAAACGGATGTTCGCTTAATTTGCGACATGAGCAGTGATATTATGAGTCAGGAGGTCGACATCAGCAAATATGATTTAATATATGCTGGCGCTCAAAAAAACTTAGGTCCAGCTGGAGCTACTTTAGTTATTGTTAAGTGCGATGCTTTAGGTAAATCAGGAAGAAAAATTCCGAGTATATTAGATTATCAACTCCACGTAGCCAAAGAGTCTATGTATAATACGCCTCCTTGTTTTAGTATTTTCACTTGCATGCTTACCATGGAATGGTTAAAAGAATTGGGTGGAGTTAAAGAGATTGAGAAAAGAAATAAGGCTAAAGCAAGTTTACTTTATGCTGAAATTGATCGCAACTCGTTATTCGAAGGTACAGCTGCAGTTGAAGACCGCTCGATCATGAACCCAACATTTATATTAAAGAATGATGAATTAAACGCTGATTTTCTTGCTAAATCTATTGAAGCCGGAATTAACGGAATTAAAGGTCACCGTTCTGTTGGAGGATTTAGAGCATCTATGTACAATGCATTAGAAATTGAAAGTGTTCAGGTTTTAGTGGATTTAATGAAAAAATTTGAAAGAGTAAATGGATAATACAGTTTAAAACAATAAAAAACTCCGAAGTAATTCATTTTACTCCGGCATTTTTTATTTACAAGCAACTTCTTCTAAAAACTAGATGAGCTCTGAGAACAAAACTAACTTTTACTCCAAATACAAATCTGCTTATCATCTCCAACAGACGCTAAACTGTTTCGCAATGGAATTGATTGTAAATTATTAATTGAGTTCAGGTGGCCTTTGTGTTCCGGAAAACTTAACCTTTGCTTCACCTCCAAAGAAGTTCCATCCCAAATCTTCACAATTTTATCCCTGCTACAAGTAGCGAATTCATCATCGCCCAACCATTCAATAGCGTATATAGGCCAATTGTGCCCCGGTAACGAAAGCACAACTTTTTTACTTTCTAGATTCACAACACTCAAATGAGCATTTTTATCACCTACCAATAAAGCCTTTTTCATAGGGTGATAGGATAAACAATAAATTGGATTATCTACCGTCAAAAACAGCTCTGCCGTACCTAAATCTGCTAAATCAACTCGATAAATATGCCCTTCAGATGTCCCAATAAAAACCGCATCTTCAACATTTTGAATTGCTCTTATCTTTCCTTCTGCCAGTTTATAATTTTTTAACAACTCAAATTTTGTGGTATCCCAAATAGAAACCGTACCATCCCCTGCTCCAACAAACAAAAAGTTTTTCGCTTCATTGTAAGATGTAGCAAATACACCCGATTTATGATAAGGAAAAAACTTCTCTTCTTTTCTAGATTCAATATCTATAATGTGGAAATTACCGTTGAACAGCCCAATAAATAAATGTTTCTCGTCATTTAAAAACCTCAAATTTAAAATAGCCGAATCCGTTTTGATACTCAAAGGCGTATTTTCTTTCGTTTCTAAATTCCAAGAAGCCACAATTTTATCAGCACCACCAGTAAATAGTAAATTTAACTTTGATGAGAATGCAACAGCGTATAGTGAACCGCTGTGTTTTTTATGTTTTTGATCTAATGTATACACCTCGTGAAATTAAGAATTAGTTCTTCAACTTTTGATCAATTACACCTTTAATCTGATAGAGAATTGTTTTCAAACCTTTTATTCGAATATTACCATTTACATCCAAGTCTAAATTAGGCATGGATTTCGTTTCTTTAAAATTTAACTTAAGGTGACCTAGTTGTTTATCATTATTAAACAAGGCCTAAACCTGTACTTTTTATCATCCCATGGTAACAAATTGTTTAATTGCGGTAAGTAAAACAAGCCGTTACATTTTTTAAATAAATTACCATGTCATTTCGCCAAGCTAAAAAGGTGTCTTTTGGCGTTAAAAACAAACTGTTTTAGGTTCCTTTCCTTCAAAAAACGCGGATTCTAATTTATTCATTCAATCCTCATTTATAGGTAAATCATACTTTTCAAATCGTCCCAATTCTCGTTTCATCAGCTTCATAAATTTAACAGGAGGATCAACTTTAACCGTCAAATTTTCTTTTGTAATAGGGTGTTCCAATTCTAAACTTACAGCACTTAAAAAAAGTCCTTTATGCAAGAGCGTATTACCTTTCACGCCATAGTCTTTGTCGCCTATTATAGGAAAACCTTTACTAGAAAGATGTTTCCTTAATTGATGCGTTCTACCAGTAACTGGCTTTAATTCTAACATAGAAATATCACCGTTATTTAAACTTTTCTCTGTTTTTAAAAGCTTTAATTTCGTTAGCGCTTTTTTCCCATCAACATCCGCATCAATTTCATTTTCACCGTCCCATAATCCAGGTACAAGTGCAACATACGTTTTATCAATTTTTTTAGATGCCAGCATTTCACCTAACAAAATTCGAGTTTCTACCGTTTTAGCAAAAATCACCAATCCGCTTGTTGGAGCATCCAATCGATGAACCGGTTTAGGCCATTTTAAGGTGTTTTTATCGGTTGGTTTTAATTTCCCTTGAACCGCGTTTTCTAAGGTTCTGAAAAGATTACCCGAAGTAACAATACCGCTAGGTTTTAAAACAACAGCCAAATAGTCGTCTTCATAAACTATTTCAATAGCCAAATCAAAAGGCTCGGGTTTACTTTCTTCTAAATCCCACAATTCAATTACATCTCCTTTTTTAACAAAATAAGATGAATTTACCTTTAAACCTCCAACTCGTAAAACACCAGATTTCACCGATTTTTTAACGCTTTTATTACTGGATAGTTCTACAAACAAACCTCTACAATAAGATTCAATTCGAAGAGAATCTTGTAACGTTTCAATAAAGTGGTGTTTAACCTTATGCATGATAGTAAGTCGATTATTAATCACCGAGAAAAACCGATATATTTGGCGCTTAATGAAGGTACTAAAAAATAAAAGACCTTATTACGCTCAATTGTGGTTTTTCATCTCACTTCTCGTTCTGGGGTGGGCTACACCTATTACGAAACACTGGGAGTTGTTTTGTTTTGGTAAAACAACAACAGGGTATCCTATCAAAATATTTTACAATACACTTATTCCTCAATGGCGCTATGTATTCCCTGTGAATGGGAAACAATACTATTGTGATTTCAAAGATGACAATTATAAAATGAATCAAAAAAGGGAAGATATTACCGTTTATTACGATCAGAAAAACCCTAAAGAAAACATCTCTTTTGAGATAAATAATTTATATCAAAATAATCACCTATTTTTCCCAGTCATTTTTCAAATTGGCTTACTTGCATTTTTCATTTCTGTAAGAGTGAAATAAGTAATAAAATTTAATATTTTAGGTCTGAATACCTTAAATAGGGTACGCAAAAATGAAGTTTTAAAACCGCTCTTAAACTATTTTTGCAAATGAATGTTTTCAAAGGTGTCACACCATATATTTTTTAAAGTATTTTTTACTTTAATCCTACTTTCAAGCCTCTCCTTTGCGGGAGGCATCGATGGGGTGATTTTAAACACAGACAATTCACCCATTGCTTCATCTCAAATCAACATTCTCGAAAACAACCAAACGATACAATCTGATAAGAACGGATTATTTACTTTTAGGGACTTAAAAAATGGAGTCTACAACTTAGTTGTCACGCATTCTGATTATGAAGAGTCCATTCAACAAATTATTATTACAAACGAATTAAACAAATCAGTATCAATCACATTACTTTTCAAAATAAATGCGATATCGGATGTTGTTATAAAGGTTGATAGGCCAATTGGAAGAGGGAAAGAAATTACCGAAGATGAAATTATTATAGGAAAGCTAAGTGTCACTGTAAAACCTGACCCAAAAAAACCTTCAGGAAGTTCAGCCCGAAGTATTGAAATACCAGTAAATATTATTGAATACGATGGAGCTGGTTTACAATTAGGTATTGGAGGAAGAGGATTAAACCCTAAAAGAACAGCGCACTTTAACACACGTCAGAATGGTTATGAAATAAGCGCCGATGCTTTAGGTTACCCTGAAACCTATTACACTCCGCCTTCTGAAGCTGTTGCAGAAATACGAATTTTAAGGGGTGCAGCATCCATGCAATATGGACCTCAATTTGGAGGAATGATAAATTTCAAACTTAAAGAAGGTCCTCAAGATCCTAACGACAAATTCGAATTCATCGTGAATAACAAATATGGAAGCTATAATCAATTCCATTCCTTCAACAGTATTGGAACAAACTATAAAGCACTTCGCACCTATTCCTTCTACCACTACAAAACGGGGGACGGCTGGCGAGATAATTCTAAATATGACTCACACACTGGATATACAGGATTAGATTATCATGTAAATGAACATTTAACTCTTAAACTACAATTAACCCATCACCAATATATTGCGCAACAGGCCGGAGGGTTAACGGACAAACAATTTGAATTTAATCCACAACAAAGTTTTAGAGAAAGAAACTGGTTTAATATAAACTGGAACATCGCAGCCTTTATCGCTCATTATAAAATCAATAAAGACTTATGGATCAACTCCAAAACCTTCCTTGTCTCAGCCACTCGAAATTCTGTTGGTTTTTTGGAAAACGCTACAAGAATAGATAACGGGTATAATCGAACTTTAATTAATGGAAACTTCAATAATATAGGAAATGAAACTCGATTAATTAAACGATATAAATTCCTAAATGGCAAAAAAAATGGTGCCTTTATCACTGGGATTAGAAATTACCAAGGAAATGCTAAAACAGCACAAGGATTGGCTAGTAATGAAAGTGACGCTGATTTCACTTTATCCAAAAACCCTGAATACTCTGAATACTCATTCCCTAGTAATAACACTGCTGCGTTTTTCGAAAATTCTTTCTTTGTAAGCGATAATTTGTACATAACTCCAGGTTATCGTTTTGAATACATTAATACTAAAGTGGATGGTTACTTTAACAAATACAATATTAATATGGCGAACGATACGCTTCAAACTTTACAATCAATCAATAAGTCAGGAAATGAAAGAAACATCCACTTACTGGGAATGGGTATTACTTATAACTCCCCTAAATATGGGAAGTTTATCCTTAACGGATCTCAAAACTTCCGTTCGGTTAACTTTAGCGACATCAACATTGTACTTCCTGGTTTTAGAGTAGACGAAGATATTAAGGATGAAAAAGGATTTACTACTGATTTATCCTACACCAAAACATGGAATGGAAAAGCTTTTATTGGCGCTACAGCCTATTACTTGTATTACGCTAATAGAATTGGAGTTATTTGGCAAACAGACGATGCTACTTTTGATACGTATCAATTCAGAACGAACGTCTCTGCTTCTCGAACAATTGGTTCGGAAATCACAGCTTGGGTTGATTTAGCTAAAATAACGGCGATTAATGATAGTACTCAAAAATTAAATTTAATGTCTAATATCACCTTAAATGATGCCAAATACATTAATGAAAATACAACTGTTTTTGGAAACTGGGTTGAAATGGTTCCTGCTTTTACAATTAAAACTTCGTTAACATATGAATACAAAAACTGGTTTATATGTGGCTTAGTTAATTATCAAACTCAACAATACTCAGAAGCAACCAATGCGGAAGCCAGTACTACTGGATTGTATGGAATTGTACCCAGCTTTTGTGTAGTAGATATGAAAATGGGATATACTTACAAGAAATTCACATTTCATGCATCTATTAATAATGTTACCGACGCTCAATATTTCACACAAAGAGCAAATTCATACCCTGGCCCAGGAATCATTCCTTCTGAAGGAAGGACAGTTTTCGGTTCAGTAATCATTAAAATATAAGCCTTTAACTACGGTAGTTGTCCGGTTATAAAATTGCCTATTGTATCGGGTTTGTCCTATCGTTTATCATAAATTCATCTCGCTTTATAGATATCTTTATTAAACCTAAAAAGCAGCGCTATGAAAAATGTAATCACCTTATTATTTGTATTCGTTGGCTTCCTTTCACAAGCGCAACATAACATCATACCAGAACCTGTATCATATTTGGAAACGAATGGTTTCTTTTCAATTTCAAACTCGGTTAACATTAGCGATCAGTCTAAAGATGATCAAGTAGCTAAAAGTTTAAAAGAGTTTGAAAATCACCTTTCTACAATAGGAATAAAGGCAAACCATGATCAGAAAGATCAGTTAATAATTATTCGTAAAAACAAATCAATTCCCTCTGAAGAAGGATACACTTTAGATGTTTCCGAAAACAATATTATTATTGAAGGAAAATCGTTTGCAGGAATCTATTACGGACTACAAACTTTAAAGCAACTACTTCCCTCTTCTATTAAAAAAGAACCTATTCAAATTAAAGGTTGTTCTATCGTGGATGAACCAAGATTTAAATGGAGAGGATTAATGCTAGATGTAAGTAGACATTTTTTTACAGTTGATGAAGTTAAGGCTTACATCGATCAAATGGCAATATTTAAATTTAATACATTCCATTGGCATTTAACAGATGATAATGGATGGAGAGTCGAAATTAAAGCATTGCCTAAACTTACAGAAGTTGGAGCTTGGAGAGTTGAACGAAATGGAAAGTTTGGAGTTTCAAGACCAGCTCCGCTTGCAGGCGAAAAAACAACTTATGGTGGTTTTTACACGCAAGAACAAATTAAGGATGTTGTAAAATATGCAACAGCAAGAAACATTACGATTATTCCTGAAATTGACTTGCCAGGTCACAGTATGGCGGCATTAGCAGCTTACCCCGAATTATCAACGAAGAAGGAACCAAAGTTTGTTTGTCCTGGAAATAAGTTTGCGGAATGGTTTGGAGATGGGAGTTTTAAAATGAATATCGAAAACACTTTAAATCCTTCGGATGAAAAAGTATATGATTTCATTGATAAAGTATACACGGAAATTGCTCAGTTATTTCCAAGTAAATATATTCACATGGGTGGAGATGAGTGTTACAAAGGATACTGGGAAGAAAGCGAAGAGGTGAAATTATTCATGAAAAAGAATAACATCGAGGATACCCATGAATTACAATCTTACTTTGTTAAACGAGTTCAAAAAATAATCAACAGCAAAGGTAAAAAGATGATTGGTTGGGATGAGATTATCGAAGGCGGTTTGGCTAAAGGTGCAACTGTAATGAGTTGGCAAGGAATGAAAGGTGGAATTCACGCTGCAAAGAAAGGACATGAAGTAGTTATGTCTCCTACAACTTTTGCTTATTTGGATTACATGCAAGGCGATGCAACTTTAGAAAACAAAATATATGCTAGCTTAAGCTTGGAAAAAACTTATGAGTTTGAACCAATCCCTGAAGGCGTTGATGAGAAGTTAATACTTGGTGGTCAGGCTAACGTTTGGACTGAGGAAATTCCAACTTTGCAGTTTGCCTTTTACATGACCTACCCAAGAGCAATGTCTATTTCGGAAACTTTATGGAGTCCAAAGGACAAAAAGAACTGGGATAATTTTGCAACAAAAGCGCAAGCTCACTTTGTTAGATTTGATGATCAGGAAATAAATATTTGTAAAGCAGTTTTAGATCCAATAGTGGAAGTATATAAAGAAGGTGACAAGTTGATGTGTAAACTAATAAACAATCTACCAAATACTATTATTTACTTCTCTACCAATAATACTTACCCAGTTGCGTTTGCAACTAAGTATACACAACCATTCGAAATCCCTCAGGGTGATTTTAAATTAAGAACTCAAACCTTCCAAAATGGCAGAGCTATTGGAAGACAACTAATAATCGACAGAACTGATTTAATTAAAAGATAGTAGTCCAAAGTTAATTTCCCCCACGGCCTTCAATGAAAAATCATTGAAGGCTTTTTTTTGAAGTACAGTAAGGCTTATTAAGCGCTTATCAATATAAATTTTATGATATAATAAGCAGGATGTTATCCTATTTAATTTTGTCGCATCACTACGCGGTTTCTAATTGCATTTCTTTAATAACCTTGTAAGGTCCTAAAAATAAATAATGGTTATCACCAAATTTTAGATATGATTATTTTTTTGAGGAATTTAAAGAATAAAGGCACTGTCTTAAAGACCAACTAAAGCCTTCATTCAGAAGAAGGTAAGAGTTAGTAAACGTTAAGCAATTAATTAAAGATCCCACGCTGCGCTCTGGATGACGTACAACAACAACAACAACAACAGAAAAGGTGGGTATTCTTCTATATTAGTATTGAATGTTTTTGTTACAATTAAAAGAGGTATATAATAAGTGTTTCATCTTGTTTACTTGTACTTTTAAAGTTCAGATTCTCTTACTCTAAAAAAATTGTTTGTGCGCACTTGTATATACCGTGTTTTAATTTTCTGTCTTACTTTTTCATCTTGTGATGCGCAAGATGAAAAACCCGTTAAACAAAACCATGCATATACTAATGCATTGATACATGAAAGCAGTCCATACTTGCTACAGCACGCGCACAATCCTGTAAATTGGCATCCTTGGAGCGATGACGTTTTACAAAAAGCAAAAGCAGAAAATAAACTGGTAATCATAAGTATTGGTTATGCAGCATGTCACTGGTGTCATGTGATGGAACACGAAAGCTTTGAAGACATTGAGGTCGCTAAATACATGAATGATAATTTTGTGTGTATAAAAGTAGATCGTGAAGAACGACCGGATGTGGATCAAATTTACATGACGGCTTCTCAATTGATTTCGGGCAGTGGCGGCTGGCCTTTAAATGCATTGGCCTTACCCAGCGGAAAACCCTTTTATGCAGGCACTTATTTCCCAAAGGAAAACTGGTTAAAAATGCTTCGCTATTTTGTGGATGTACAAGCTAACAATCCAAAACAATTGTTGAATCAAGCCGAAAAAATCACCCAAGGAATTCGACAAACAGAAAACATAGTATTTTCAAACCAAAGCTCAGTTGCTACATTGGATGAAATAAATAAAACAGTAAACGTCTGGAAGAACAAGTGGGATTTAGAAAAAGGCGGTGAAAATAAAGCTCCAAAATTCCCGATGCCTTCCAACTGGGAATACTTGTTGGAATACAATAACCTCACGCAAAACAAAGATGCTCTGAAAGCGGTTACGGTTACTTTAGACCATATGGCTAGAGGAGGGATTTACGACCAGCTGGGCGGAGGTTTTGCGCGCTACTCCACCGATATGGATTGGAAGGCTCCTCACTTTGAAAAGATGTTGTACGACAATGCACAATTGGTCACTTTATATAGTCACGCCTACCAGCGTTTACAAAATCCACTATACAAAAAAGTAGTTACCGAGACTTTGGAATTTATTGAAACCGATTTAAGTGCGAACAACGGAGGCTTTTACTCCTCCTTAGATGCCGACAGCGAAGGTGAAGAAGGAAAATACTATGTTTGGAGTTATGATGAAATAGCGCAAATATTAAACAATAATGCTCCGTTATTTATAGACTATTATAACATAGAAAAAACAGGGAATTGGGAACACAGCAACAATATTTTACTGCGGAAGGACAACGAAAATAAACTCATTAAAAAATACAATTTAACAGCTGTAGAAATAGAACAAAAGATTGCAACAGCTAAAAAAATTGTTTTAAAAGTAAGGTCCCAGAGAATTAAACCCCGTTTGGATGATAAATCTCTTACTGCATGGAATGCTTTAATGATAAAAGGATACCTAGATGCCTACCGTGCTTTTGGCGAAAAAGAATACAAAAACAAAGCTTTGAAGTGTGCTAATTTTCTTATTGAAAAGATGTTGGTAAAAGACGGAGAATTAAAACGGAATTTTAAAAACAAAAAGGCTTCTATACATGGTTTATTGGACGATTACGCTTTCACAATTGCAGCCTTTATATCGCTTTACCAAGCTACATTTGATGAACAATGGCTACATCAAGCTAAGCAACTCAACGAATATGTATTAATTAACTTTTACGATAAAAAATCAGGTATGTTTTTTTACACGCATCAAGAATATTCCAATTTAATTGCACGTAAAATGGAAGTGTCAGACAATGTAATACCGGCTTCCAATTCGGAAATGGCAAAAAACTTACTGAAGTTAAGTTTGTATTTTAACGACACCTCCTACTACAGTATTTCCAAACAAATGTTGATGAACGTCCAGAATAACATCCGTAAAAACGTGCGCTACTATAGCAATTGGGGAAGCCTAGAATTACAGTTTATACAAGCTCCTTTTGAAATTGCTATAGTTGGAAAAAATGCACAAAAAATGAGAGCTGAATTCCAACAAAACTACACGCCTAACGCAATTTTTTTAGGTGGAAAAACTGAAGGAACTTTACCTTTACTGCAAAACAAATTAGCGCCAGGCAGCACTACTATATACGTATGTAAAAACAAGACATGTAATTTACCAACTACCGATATTACCAATGCTATTAATCAAATAAGTAAATAGTTCGTTTTAAAGTACAAAACAACAACCGTCATTCAGAAGGAGGTACGACTGAGGAAACTTTAAGCAATTAATTTAAGATCCCAAGCTGCGCTCTGGATGACGGAAATCGGTGGTAGCAACAATGGGGAATTGCTTAAAAAAGGGAACTTCTCCTTTTTCTTTTATACCACATGAACTGAATAACAACTAAAACCTTCATTCAGAAGGAGGTACGACTGAGGAAACTTTAAGCAATTACTT
>TARA_B110000116_G_scaffold32015_1_pt1 | contig 29922 bp, 26 predicted proteins | sample TARA_B110000116 | Tara Oceans TARA_B110000116 (sample SAMEA4397355) | marine metagenome | biome: Polar Biome; feature: [ZZZ] marine water layer (ENVO:01000295); material: water (ENVO:00002006), including particulate matter (ENVO:01000060) such as... | depth 199 m
TCATCAGGTCCTAAGCGTTCACCAACCCTCTCAACCATATCTAGATCTTTAACCAAAAGAAACAGAAGTTCTTTTTCTGCCCCCATGGAAGGTACTGTCTGCGAAAGGTTGTATTTTTTTTGAGGACTTGACTGTACAAAAGGCTCAGGAAATTCCATATCAACCTTAGACAATTCTAGCTCCAAGGTTTCTCTTTTAACACCAGTATGCTCCGCAACTTTAGAAACATAAATATCTTGTAACGCAGGGTCTTGTACCGCCCGGATAGTGGGAAGAAGTCGGTCAATCGCTTTTCGAGTTTTCTCTATATCAGAAAAATGATCACGTTCGTTCAGAAGCTGAAGTTTCCGGTCAAGAACATCTACTGCTTCATCTATATAAGTGGCTAGGGCATCCGCACCTTCCTCGTGCACCACTCCATCAGGATCCGTCCCCGAAGGCAAGGAACTGATTGATGGGTGCACACCATTTTCCAAGAGAACATCAGCTGAACGAAACGTTGCTTTTAAACCAGCCCTGTCACTATCAAATAGCAAGCATACTTTTTTTGTGTAACGGCCTAGCAACTCCGCCTGCTCTTTGGTAAAACTAGTCCCAAGAACAGCGACCACATTTTCGAAACCATTTTGAGCGAGAGAAATAACGTCCAAATAACCCTCTACTACTAGAGCCAGCTGTTCTCTCCGTATGGAATTCTTGGCAATTCCCAAACCATAGAGAATTGAACCTTTGTGATATATAGGAGTTTCAGGAGAATTCAAGTATTTTGCTCCTTGCTGCCCCGAAATATCCAGTAACCTCCCACCAAAACCTAAAACTTTACCAGCAGTACTCTCTATCGCAAATGTTATCCTTCCTCGGAATCTATCGAAAGGTTCTTCTCTCTTATCACTTTTAGAAAGAAGTCCCGCTTCTAATAATTCATCGTCACCTATACCATGACTCAGAGCAGCCGTTCGAAGGCCCTTCCAATCATTGGGTGCAAAACCCAAGGAGTAACGATCACACATTTCTCTATTAATTTTTCTGTGTTCAAGATAGGTCCTGGCTTTCCGACCCTCCTCTTCATCCCAGAGAGCATCCCTGAAATACTTAAGGGCAAAAGCATTGGCCTGATAAAGGTGTGAGAAAGGGTCTATTACCGCATCGAAGCCCCTATCTTCCTTAATCTCCATTCCCACAGACTGCGCTACCTGTTTTACTGCTTCTGTAAACTCTAGACCCTGCAAATGTTGCAAAAATGAAAACACATCTCCTGATTCACCACACCCGAAGCACTTGTAAAATCCTTTTGCAGGAACCACGTAGAAACTTGGAGTTTTCTCTTCATGGAAAGGACAACAAGCCTTATAGTCCTTTCCAGATTTCTTCAATGGTAAAATACTATTAACTATCTGAACGATGTCAGCTCTGCTTCTAACTTCCTCTATTTGATCTTTATGAATCACAGCAAAAACACCTTGGCAACAAAAAAGCATTCATCCGTTTTGGATTAGAATCTAGTTGAATCAACCTCTTCTCTCAGGAAATCATCCAGACTAGGGATCATAACTTCAGCTCTTCCCTGACGATACGGTTCACTTCTTTACCGTCAACACGTCCTTGCAGTTTGGGCATCACCTCACCCATCAGACTACCCATTTGGTCGAAACCTTGCTGAAGAGCAGTGCGAATTATGGCTCTTATCTCAGATTCACTCAGCATCGCAGGAAGATACTTCTGAAGAATATTCATTTCTTGAAGTTCTTTATCCGCCAGCTCTGGACGTCCTCCCGAACGCATCATTTCCGAAGCTTCTCTGCGCTGTTTCACAGCTTTTGTTATGACCTTAGTCACATCTACTTCATCTAAGTCACGTCCCAACTCTATTTCTCTGTTGTGAACCTCTGCCAAAAGAGAGCTCAGGACTAGGATTTCTAGACGCTTCCGACTCTTTCTAGCTTCGGTAAGATCAGTTCGCAATTGTGATTTTAGATCCGTGAACATGAGGGGAAACTATCTGGCTTAACAAGGACGGTCAACGACTCCATAATCAGTCACTGTGATCCAATGAGATTAAACCATAACTAAGCATGCTCAGTTATTCACTCAATAATTCTAAATATTAGATTCAAACCATGCTGAGATCCACCCTTTTTCAGTATCTACATCTCTCAAGGTGAAATCAGCATTCTCAGCACAGCTCAAAATACAAGCCCATTCGTCAACCATAATCCCACTCAAAATGAGCCATCCCTGACCGACCAATGCATTCCTGAATCCACTAATCAGCGACAACAAAACATCACTCTGTATATTTGCAACTATACCTTCCCATTCTCCATTATTCTCCAACCAGGACCGACTAACTTTCCTCATCTGAACACTCACGTTATCTGTTATTTCATTCCGGTGAAGATTAGCCAGGGTTGTTTCAACTGCATAGGGATCGCTATCAACGCCAAGAACTTGATTCGCTCCAAACTTCATCGCTACGATGGATAATATCCCAGATCCACAACCTACATCCATTATCTTTTCTCCAGGGGACATAGCCTTTTCTAACAATCTGAGAGATCCTCTGGTTGTAGCATGTTCTGCTGTTCCGAAAGCCATTCCTGGATCGATCACCACTGTTACAACATTTTCTTGATCTTCTGTAGCACACCAACTCGGTTTTACGACCAATTTTTCAGATATCTTCTTCGCCGAAAAACCCCTCCGCCAGAAATGAGACCAATCCTCGTGTCTTTGCCAGGAATAATCTAAAACAACCTCTCCGGTCTCTGACACTTTGTTTAAAGCCATACGAATCGATTTAAGACAACTTGCGACATTTTCAGGAGGTGCAAGATAGGTCTTTAAATTACAATCAGTTTCCTCGACCGCAGTTGCTCCGAAGTCGAACATTACAGCACTATACTTCTCTGCCTCTAGTACGGAACTATAGGGAATTGATAATACAAACCAACAATCAGGGACTGGCGTGAAACCCCCTGAATTGTTCTTGACCATCAGCGAAATGCTTCTTTGACTCGCGACCAAACACTCTTATCGACCTCAGAACTAACTCTTTCAGGAGCAGTGGCTTCCACAGATCGAAGAGTTTTGAAAATCTCCTCTTGTTCTTCAGTTAATTGATCGGGCGTCCACACTACAATTCTCACTAATTGGTCACCGTGACTCTGCCCCTGCAATTCTGGAAGCCCTTTACCCCTAAGGCGAAGTACCTCTCCACTCTGAGTGCCCGCTGGGATTTTTAGATTTACTCTTTCTACGATCGTGGGAACCTCTACTTCGGCACCAAGAGTCGCCTGTGAAAATGTTATAGGCAATTCGAAGTAAAGGTCAGGTCCATCTCGGAAGAATCTGTCGTCTTCCTGTACCTCAAGAAGGACTACCGTATCTCCTCTTGGACCATTTTGAGAACCAATGTTCCCCTTGCCCCTTAAAGAGATAAAATTTTCAGAGGTGACACCTGGAGGCACCTCGACTTCGATATTTCTTTGAACCCGTACCCTTCCATCTCCACGGCAAGTGCCGCATGGATCTAGTATCACAAGTCCCTGACCTCTACAATTACTACAAACTCCTATATTAACGAACTGCCCGAACATTGTTCTTTGAGACTGTCGTTGCTCGCCAGACCCTCCACACTTAGAACATGAAACTGGACTCGATCCTTTAGCAGCTCCGACTCCTGCGCATTCACCACAAGCATCGAGTATGGCCACTTTAACTTTTTTAGTCGCTCCAGATTGAACCTCTTTCAAGGTCAGTTTTAGCCTGAGCTTTATCGTTTCACCTTTAGATTTTGGCCTGTCTCCAGGATTTCTAGATCGCCTTCCAAAAGCATCGTCCAGGTTGCCAAAACCTCCGAAATCGCGCATAAAGACTTCTATGGCATCGCTGAAATCGAAATTTGAAAATCCGGCAGAACCTGAACCAGATCCCTTCAATCCTTGTTCTCCATATCTATCATAGATATCACGTTTCCCTGGATCACTTAGGACTTCATAGGCCTGAGTGGCCTGCTTGAAAAGCTCATCGTTCTTCTTCGATCCACCCTTGTTCTTATCGGGATGATACTTTAAAGCAAGTTTTCGGTAGGCCTTCTTGATTTCTTCAGTACCCGCATTTCTCGAAAGACCGAGAAGATTGTAATAATCAGCCATTTAATAACCATATAGGACAACGTTAATGTGCCTGAGGATCTCGCTTGCCATCCTCAGGAAACAGACAAAACTGTCTCCTAATAATATATACAGATAGAAGGAATCCTATTAGTACTTTGAGAAAACAATGCCAAGGTGCTAAATACGCAGTCAGGCAATGGCGACATATCAAAAACTCTGATTGTCAAGCTAAGTGTCAGTTAGCCGTTCCTCCAACTCCAGTGTCAAACGATCCATGATCAACCAACCTTTGGGAGTCAAGCAGACATTACCGTCTCGCTCGACTGCCAAACCGGCTCTTGTCCAGGAAACAAAACTTTCTTGAATTCTTGCAGTGAAATCACTGATCTTTAAACCTGTCTTGGTTCGTAATCGTAACCAAAGATACTCCAACCTATGCTTCGCATTGTCGATATTCTCCTGATTCTCTAAGGGCAAAGAGTGCTCCAAAGCTTTCTTGCAGTAACCATCCCAATCTCTAATATTCCACCTTCGAACTGGATACAGATAACTATGAGCTCCGTTTCCAAGACCCAAATAAGGCTTTCCTGACCAGTAATTAGCATTGTGTCTAGATTTCTTTCCGGGTTGTGCAAAATTAGAAACTTCATATGCCCGAAATCCATGTGATTCAAGCCAATCCACTGCAAAAAGATACTCCTCACGGTATTCAGACTCAGAAATTAAATCTTGTTTCCCTTCTGAAACCGCAAGCCCCAATGGAGTCCCCTTTTCTACCGTCAGACCGAAAAGGCTCACATGATCTACTTCCAGTGCCATCAATTCTTCAAAGTCCTCCCTTAGGTCTCTTTTTAGAGAAGGTGGAAGTCCAAAAATCATATCTACACTCACATTGGAAAATCCTGCCTCTCTAGCAATCCTGACGGCTTCCCGAGGCTTCTCAGGGCCATGGAGCCTTCCCATCCAACGAAGTGAAGTTCCTTGAAATGTCTGTACACCCAAACTAATCCTGTTCACTCCTGCTCGAATCCAAGCAGAAGCTTTATCTTTATCAAAACTTTCAGGATTAGCCTCACAAGTCCATTCTAAATCCTTCCGTTTCAATCTCTCTATTCCCACAATTCCTGCCAGTTTAGCCATTGAATTGTCGCTCAATAGAGAGGGAGTTCCTCCACCAACATAAAGTGTCTTCAAGGAGGAGCTTATTTTGAATACTTGCTCTTCCTGGATAGCTTGCAATTCTCCATCTATAGCCTTGATCCAGAGATCAGAATCAGAGGAAGAGCCTACCTTAACAGCGAAATCGCAGTAATAACAACGACGTGAACAGAAAGGGGCGTGCACATATAATGAATCTACCTTCTCCACTTCTCACCTCTTGATCTTGTCCCGTAAACTTTTTAGAACTCCCAGTAATCCTCTTTCCTGGATTGTTTTTCCGCCTTGACTGAGCGCTGAGTTCTCTCCCAAACACTCTCCAAGAAAAGCTTTATTCCTACTTTGCTAATCGAAGACAATCCGAAAACACCCCAAGCTTCTGGAAAATCAGAATTCCTGACTTCATTTTCACGTATACTTATATCCTTTTTCGTGAAAACCACACAATGTGGGCGCTCAGAAAGCTCCTCTGAGTAATTTTTTATTTCCTTTCTGAGCAACCTATATGTCTCTGTGGGATCAGCAGAATCCACTGGAATCAAGAAAGCAAGAACTCGGGTCCGTTCAATATGCCTCAAAAAACGCAAGCCTAACCCTTTCCCTTCATGCGCGCCTTCTATAATTCCTGGAATATCGGCCACCGCAAAACTCCGGAATTCCGAAAGCTGAACTATTCCAAGGTTGGGCTCCAAGGTCGTAAACGGATATCCAGCCACCTTCGGACGTGCTTTAGATATCGCCCCTAATAAGGTAGATTTGCCAGCATTTGGTTCACCAACTAGACCTACATCAGCTATGAGTTTTAGCTCTAGTTCCAACCTGAGTTCAACCCCTGGTTCTCCAGGCTCCCATCTAGTTGGAGCCTGATGCGTAGGAGTTGCAAAATTAGCATTACCTCTGCCTCCACGTCCACCTCTCGCGACAATGACCCTGTCTCCTGGTTCCAATACCTCCCCCAGAACGTCTTTCGTCTCAGCATCTCTTATTATGGTGCCCGGAGAAACACTTACTTCTAGATCTTGTCCGCTTTTACCTGTCCTATTCTTACCTGATCCATGCAAGCCCCTTTCAGCCCGGTAGTGTTGCCTCATATGGAAGTCTAGAAGAGTAGAAAGTTGCGGGTCTGCTACTATGACGACACTCCCCCCATTACCGCCATCACCACCAGCGGGACCACCCCTGGGGACACCCTTCTCTCTTCGCATAGCTTCAGAACCTGAACCACCAGATCCTCCGTATACGTGTATAACCGCTCTGTCGACGAACATAGACAGACAAACTCCCCTTCTAAAGATAACTAGGGTTCCAGACTATTGCTCCATAATAAGAATACCTAAAGTATTCTGTTAAGAAAGGAGACTTTTAGAAATTCGATTCTAGATTACAGAATGTGTCTGCCACGCATACCACAGAGGCAAATCGATTAGGAATCCCTCGCTCGTGAACAATCAAGGAAACACTAGCTTAAAGTCTGGACTAATCGCACCGACAGTTTCACCTAAAGTATTCCTGATCACGGGAGAAGAGAACGCACTCAAGCTCTCCTTAGTTCTATTATCCAAAAGGTTTAAGCTTTCTAGAATATGCATGATTACTACTGGAGTAGCCCTTTTGGTTCCGTCCTCTATTTTGATAGCAATTCCAAATTCCCCCTCTGTAGACCCGACGGCAAAAACCCCCTCTGCACCAGTTTTAGCAAAAATTCGATCACCAAGTACTTCCATTAAGACTGTTCCAAACCGGCCTGTCCCCGCTACCATGTCTGGATGATCGACCATAGCTGATACAATTCTTCGGTTAGCATCCTTGGCCGCTCCAAGCTTACAGAAGGCCTTAGCCAAAGCAGACAGCGGAACACCGAAACAGACTACTCCACATCCATCGACACCCAACTCGATATTCGATTTTTCCACATCAGTCCATCTCGACATTTCGGAAATCATTCTAATTTGAACTGGATGGTTTTGTTTAATGTAATCAGAAGTTTCCCAGCCCTTCGAGAGAGCCAGAGCAAGCATTCCTGCATGCTTCCCAGAACAATTATTGTGTACTGCTGAAATATTTTCCCCTGTTGCATATAGCTCTATTGCTGATTTTTCTTCAAAAGGAGGGTGTGGTCCGCACTCAAGGTCTCTCTCAGAAAGACCAATCTTCGCCAAAATGGACTTCACAACAGTAACATGTTTAGGCTCACCGCTGTGAGAAGCACACATAACCGCCAACTCTCTAGAATTAATACCGAATTGGTTAACAACATTCTCTTCTATTAAGGGAACCGCCTGGAAAGGTTTCGCTGCCGACCGGCAGTAAACTACTCGCTGGGGATCGCCAACCCTAGCGATGATTTTACCTTCAGCATTAACTACTGCCACATGCACTCGATGCACAGATTCGACTATTCCACCACGACGTACAACTACATCTTTCATAAACTCCTTCCCCTCACTAGTGCGATCATGACAGCTTAACTTTCTTTCGATCGTTATGTTTTTGAATACATCTGAGCTAATTAATAATTGGTCGGTGTGTTAGTGGCTAACTGTAGCTTTCACCAGTTGCTCTGGAGATTTTGCTCTTTCTAAAACTTCAAGTGCCCGAAGAATCTGACTGTCTGTAGACCAAGTTTGTTCAAAAGCTCCCTCTGGACCCCATGCACGAAGTGCAATCTCACGTTCTAGTTGGTATTTGATAAATCTACGTCCACTCTCGAGAGTCGACCTCTCTAGTCTCGACTCGCTGTCCTTTAGTAAGTTTTCATAAAAGAGATTCAACTCCGAATCCTTCAATTGCACAACGCCAAGCAGGTTCGGATTATCCTGAATATATTTGATCGCATAGTTAAAAAGACTGGCCGTAAACGACCCCGTCGATCGGAGGATCCCCTGCACAGCCTCTTCTTCAATTGAAGAGAGAGTGTCATGTAGCACGGAAATATCAGGAGTAATACCTCCTCCACCATAAAGATTTCGTCCTCCGACAGACTTTACAACAGGTCTCCCATCCAAATCATCTAACATCACCATTCGACCATTCAAGGCTAACTTTGATGACTCCGAACTTCTCAGTTCCATTTGTTCTTCAGGATCCATATGTATAGAACGGCCCACTGGAGTATACCATCGAGCTGTAGTGAGCTTGAGAACATCACCACCACTCAATGTATAAAGAGTTTGAACAGAACCTTTACCATAAGTGCGGTTCCCAATGATGAGAGCTCGATCATGGTCTTGAAGGGCTCCTGCAACAATTTCGGATGAGCTAGCGCTACCCTCATTGACCAGGACCACCAAGGAAAGGTCAGCGTTTGACTCAACGGTAGCAGATTCAATCCGCTCCTCTTCCCTGGAACTTTGTCCCTTAGTTTCCAAAATGATCAATTGGTCTTTGAGGAAAAGATCCGTCACCGCTACCCCTTCTATCAAAAGTCCCCCAGGATTATCTCGGAGATCGAGAATCAGTGACTTCATTCCCTGTTCACGCAGAAGCATTAATGCTTCTGCGACTTCTCGTCCTGAAGTTTCGCTGAAAACTTGCAAGGGAATATAACCAACTGACCCTTTTAATAGTTTCTTAAATGGGACCGAACGTAATTCGATCACTGATCTTGTAAGTTGGAATGAAATTGGTTTGTCGACACCTGGTCGATTGACTGACAAATTGACGTCTGTCCCTTCTTTTCCCCTTAGAACGTCTGCCACTTGGTCGGAGTCCCAATCCTTGGCAGAGACTCCCTCTATCGAAAGAATCCTATCCCCTGGTCGAATCCCAGACCGCAGAGCTGGCCCACCAGGGATAGAGGTGATAACAGTCACTAGGCTGTCCCGTTTCAGAATTTCCAAACCTACGCCACCGTAATCTGAATCTGCACCTGCCTGAAGACGAAAGCTTTCCCACTCCCGACTGTCTATAAATGAAGTATGAGGATCGTCTAATCCATCCACCAAAGCCTCTATCGCCGAATTGACCAGTTCTGACTGATCAACCGAATCCACAAACTGCTCAGTTATATGTTCCAGAACTTCTTCGATGACCCCAGTGTCAACAGTTCCTTCCGTGTTCTCTCCCAAGGCCCCCTGAAAGAGCCAGTAGGCGATGACGGAAGAAACCACTAAAACTCCAAACCGAGCCAGAAATGAACCCATTACTTTCATACGGATTATCCCGCCTCCCTTTTATCCGAAGACAAATCCACCACAGACCTGATTTTCTAAACTCCAAACGTAGCTGGCATTTCTCTGGCAAGGACTTCTCTTATCTTCAGATGGATCATTCCTGGAGATTCAGTACCATCTATCACTACTGCATTTTCCATTTTGCTTGAAACATCCAAGTATCCTGACCGAACTTTCTGCATGAAGTCAGTCCCTGATAGTTCCAGGCGATCTTTCTTCTTATTAGCCGATGCCAACCTCTCACATGACAATTCCACGGGAATATCAAGAACTACATAGAGATCTGCGTTTAATCCACCCGAGGCGAAATCATTCAACCTATATACGTCTTTTATATCTAATCCTCTAGCATAGCTTTGATAGGCTAAAGTAGACATAGAAAAACGATCAGTCAGAAAAATCTCTCCTCTATCAAGAGCTGGGACAACTACCTCCTTAACGAAAACTGATCTTGCTGCTAGATACAGCAGCAACTCTGTTTCAGCAGGGATATCTAGTTCCAGATTCTCTTGTACTATACCTCGAATGGCCTCCCCAGTTACAGTGCCACCTGGCTCTCTAGCAACAGTAAACTTAAGATTTTTTGAAATTAACCATTTTGAGAGCAAATCGACCTGTGTAGTTTTACCAGATCCGTCCATTCCTTCCAGTGCTAGAAAGGGACCTCGATTCTCTCCTAGCTCACTGCTGTCATTCACCGTTCGTAATGTTCCCTACCAAGATGAGTTACCTGCTCCTCGCCTCCGAGCCAACGAAGAGTGTTCTTCAATTTCCAATTTTGAATAAACAGGTCATGCTCAGGGTAAAGACCTGGTGCACACTGTGGGCTCTTAAAATAGAAAGAAAGCCACTCTTGGATTCCTCCCATTCCAGCTCGCCCAGCCAAATCCATAAAAATAGCTAAGTCCAAAACAATAGGCGCTGCCAAAATTGAGTCTTTACAGAGAAAATCGACTTTTATTTGCATCGGATAATCGAGCCAACCAAAAATGTCGATGTTATCCCAACCTTCTTTGTCGTCACCTCTAGGAGGATAGTAGTTTATTCGTACCTTATGATAGATATCCCCATACAACTCAGGATAAAGATCTGGTTGCAGAATGTGATCGATAACACCCAGCTTAGACTCTTCCTTTGTCTTAAAGCTCGCGGGATCGTCCAAGACAGCGCCATCACGATTACCTAGGATATTAGTACTGAACCAACCTTTTATCCCAAGCATACGAGCTTTAAATCCAGGAGCAAGAATGGTTTTCATTAAAGTCTGGCCAGTCTTGAAATCCTTACCGGCTAGCGGTATACCTTCAAGCCGGGCATAGTCTTCAAAAGCAGCAAAATCAGCTGACAAATTAGGAGCTCCGTTTGCATAAGGAACTCCTTCTTTTAAGGCAGCATACGCGTAGAGCATGCTGGGAGAAATTGAAGGGTCATTTGCTTCCATCCCCTTTTCGAAAGACTCCATCGTTTCGTGCACTGACCCAGGACGCAAGAAGATTTCCGTGGAACCACACCAGACCATTACCAAACGGTCACACCCATTCTCTTCCTTGAAAGAGCAGATATCCGTCCTGATCTGTTCGGCAATATCTCTCTTGTTAGATCCAGTTTTCTTGTTGGGACCATCTAAGCGAGTAACGTATTCTGTATCAAAAGCTGCGGACATAGGCTCAATCTTTATTAGCTCATCCTTGACCAATTCTAAATGTTCATTACTGAGGACACCCGCATTTACTGCACTTTCGTAGGCGTTGTCTGGAATAGGATCCCACCCACCGAAAACAATTTGATCTAATTCGGCTAAACCAATGAAATCCTTAATAAGAGGCGACCGATTCTCTGTCCTTTGACCCAACCTAATGGTATTCATTTGTGTCAAGCTGCCCACAGGCTTCGCCAAGCCTTTACGGGCCAACATTACACCCGCTATGGTTGTTGTAGCCACAGCACCCATCCCAGGAAGTAGAACACCCAAACGACCTTTTGCACTAGAAATCTCTGGCTTTTCTTGCAAAATAGTATCTCCTTACTTTACTGAATTATCATCATTTAATTGTCTAATGGAACGCCCGCCGCCGTCTTATAAACCCAAACGATTCTTCGAATTGCTGTCAGGTTAGTCAGTACAGCGAATACTACAATAATCGCACTTAATACAACACCATTCCAGGTTAGACCGAACATTAGTGAGCCTAGGCCTAGTAAAACTACCCTCTCAGCTCTCTGCATCAGACCAACTGAGCAATCCAACCCCAGGACTTCTGCCTTTGCTCTCGTATAGCTAATCATTAAAGAACCAGCCATTGCTAGAGCTATCATATAAATCATCCCGATATTCAAAAGCGTCATCTCATACTGGTTATAGAGAGATATCAAGCCTAGGTAAATAACAACTTCACTGATCCTATCGAGGACCGAGTCGTAGAATGCTCCAAACTTCGACTGAAGTCCTGACAGCCGAGCCACGCGACCATCGAAAATATCGTGTGCACCTCCCAAAAGTACTAGTGCGCCTGCAGTCCGGACGTGATCAATGCCATAAAAATAACCTGCTACGACGGTTACTAAGAAACCACTTGTTGTAATCACATTCGGATGCACCCTCTTGATAACCAACCATTCTGTCAGAGGGTCAATTACTGGATAGATCCAACCTCTAAGATCGTCTAAGTTTTTAATTTAAAACCTTTTTTCTAAGGGAGTATAATTCGACTCTCTGCACCCTCAGCGATCCCTGCTTGGATCGTCTGATTTACTTTAACCAAAACCTTGTCGAAGTTGGCTTGAGTCGCAACGAGTCTTTGATAACTTGTACTCGTTTGAAGGCGGCTTAAAGATTCCTCATAGTTTTTCTTCACCGATTCATCAGGCTCTTCACCACTACTGACTAAATCTTTAACCTGAAGTTCTATCTTCTCCAATTCTGTTCTAACCTCGGCAACTTCCTTGTCTTCGTCTACAATGGAAATGGCCTGCTTTAAAGCCTTATATTCTCCAGTCTGACCAAGTAATTTTCCCAAATCTTTGGCCATTTCGCTAATTCTATCCATTTTCCTTCCTATTAGGTTGGGTTAGCATCTTGCATTATCCATCATAACAATTGCTATCATTTAGAACATTCCTAGTTTCGCTCTGCCGTCACCACTCGCTCACGACCATTCAAATCCCGATGGGTCATCACTTCACTAAACGTCTCGGTCGCTTCTATTTCAGAAACAACTTGCTCAGATTGACCCAAGCCACACTCTAGCGCTAGAAGACCCTTTGAAGTCAAATTTTTGGGCGCTTCAATAATTATCTCCTTCATTATTTCCATACCTGATTTTCCTCCGAATAGAGCTTCGGCTGGTTCCCATTCCACTACTTCTGGCTGGAGTAAGCTTACTTCACTATCTGGGATATAGGGAGGGTTAGAGACAATCACCTGAAACTTCTCATCTGAATTAATGGAATCGAAAAGTGACCCAGAACGAAATTCCATACGATCTTCAACTCCGTTTCGCTTAGCGTTATTTATCGCCACAGCCAGAGCATCACTTTTTACATCAGTTGCCACTACCTGGGAACACTTACCTTCCAAAGCTAGAGAAATCCCAATGGCACCAGAACCCGTTCCCAAATCTAAAACTCTTCCCAATCCCCCTTCTTGTTCGAATCCCCAAGCAAGAACGCTTTCTACCAAGACTTCAGTCTCTTGACGTGGAATCAACACACGGATATCCGTCAACAAGTTCAGCTCTCTGAATGATGTATTTCCTAGTATATATTGTAAAGGCTCCCGTGCGGCTCTACGCAACAACAACGACTTGAAAGCAGATTTTTCAACTAAATTAAGCAAACGATCATATTGCAGATACAACTGAAGTCGATCCATATCTAAGGCCTCGGCCAACAGCCATTCTGCATCTAATCGAGCATTCTCAACACCTTTACTATCAAGATACTCAGCACTCCAAAAGATCATCCGCTTTATAGACCAAGATTCTCCGTCACCAGTATCAGGGCTTATATTAGCAACTTCCACAATACCACCTCATTCGTCCAACTGCTCCTGAAGACGTTCCTCCTGATCTGCTGCTTTCAGAACAGTTATCAATTCTGTGAGGTCACCGTCTAACACTTGATCAAGTGAATATATGGTCAACTTTACCCGATGGTCGGTAACCCGATTTTGTGGAAAATTATAGGTTCGGATTTTTGCAGATCTGTCTCCAGTTCCAACTTGTGCTTTGCGTTGTCTTGACCTTTCAGCTTCTTGTCGAGCTATCGTTTGATCTAAAAGTCTACTCCTTAGAACTTTCAGAGCCTTAGCTTTATTCTTGTGCTGAGATTTTTCGTCCTGACAAGAAACTACCAACCCTGTGGGCACATGCGTCAAACGTACAGCTGAATCCGTCGTATTCACCGACTGACCTCCAGGTCCAGAAGACCTGAAAACATCTATACGCAGATCACTTGGATCAATTTTTACATCTACCTCATCAGCTTCTGGAAGAACTGCCACAGTGGCTGCGGAAGTATGAATCCTACCTTGACTCTCAGTTTCTGGAACTCGTTGCACTCGGTGCACACCACTTTCAAAACGAAGTTTTCCATAAACTCCTTTCCCGCGCACTGTAAACACCGCTTCCTTGACAGATCCAGGGATGCCCTCTGAAATACTGAGAAACTCTACAGCCCAACCTTCTCGTTCCGCTACTCTCTGGTACATTCGAACAAGATCCTTGGCAAAAAGCCCCGCCTCATCCCCACCTGTTCCCGCACGTACTTCTATGACCGATGCTTTACTATCCAACGGATCTTTGGGGACCAGAAGCTTCTGAGCTTCTGAAGCTAGTCTGGTGATGTGGCTGGTAAGCTCACTTATTTCTTGTAACGCTAGATCACGAAAATCATGGTCTTCCGCATCATCCAATAACAATTGGGCGCCTTCGTACTCAGCAATCAGAGTATCGATAAGCTCAGCCAATTTAACCAATGGATCTAATTCGGCACGCTCCTGACCTATCACTCTCAGACGATCTGAATCTGAAAGAACGCCCTGACTCGTCAATTCTTCGTTCAGATGAGCCACTCGCTCCTGCACAATTTTCAGTCGGTCGAGAAGTTTCGGGTCGACTAAACCTGGATCATTCATTCAAGAATCACCCTATCTACTGGATTCATCCAGTAGTCTGATCGTACTTTCGCCTGAAACGTTCTACCCTACCAGCGGTGTCGACCAAACGCTGCTTGCCCGTATAGAAAGGATGACACACTGCGCAGATATCAGTATGAACCTCACTTTTAGTCGCCATGGTTTCAAAGGTCTGTCCACATGCGCAAGTGACAACAGCATGTACATAATCCGGATGTATATCTTTTTTCACGATCCCACTCCAATTTAAAACGAACAAGGACGCCCTGTTCGGCTTCATTTGACCGACTTCAGACATCCTTAGTCACCTAGAATAATAGACTGGGATAGTTATGAGTTCAAGCGCCATAGAAGCGAAAACGAACATTTATCAACATAAGAATTGTTACCAAGAAACTGCTTAACCCAGCAAGGTCACCCATACGTGTATAGAGTGTAAGTTCTTGGGTGCCATAAACCGGACTACTACCCACTGCCAATTGGGACGATTCCAGTTCACCATAAACATGACCTAATGGATCCACAAAGAAAGAAAATCCAGTATTTGAAGACCGAGCTATACCAACACGATTCTCAATAGCCCTCATAACTAGGTGAGCCGGATGTTGCCAAAATGCCAATGTTCGATATAGGACTGTTCCCCATTCGGACTGCAACCAAACGTCATTAGTAATATTGACTAAAATGTCGGCCCCACCCATCCGCAACAGTCGGGAATGCTCTGAAAAAATAGACTCATAGCATATTAAAACTCCAAATTTCATACCACTAATAATTTCTCCAATCGAACGCTCGTCACCCCTTCCATACTCACTAAAATTTGGACTGTTCGTCCTCCATCTGAATAGTGATAGAGGCATCGTCTCGAACCATGGAACAAGGTAGTGCTTATCATACCGAAAGTCGGTCAGCCCTTCCCGTGGATCAAAAAGAAAAGAAGAATTATACTCTGTAAATTTGTAATCAGCCGATGTTAACCCAATACCTCCAACTAAAACTGGTGCGTCCCAGTTTTCAAACACCTTTGACATTTTTTGTTGAGTCACCATATCGACTTCTATCCTAGTCCAAAATGTGGCCTCAGGTAAAACTATAAGGTCAGTAGATTGACCTGCCCCATCCATATTCAACTTCTCTAGAGCTGAAAGTGTCGAGTCGGTTATAGCTTGGGTACTCATCTTGGTTTTTCCAATGATGTTGGGCTGAACTACCGTAACCTGACCAACTCTCGCCACTGGCAAGGAATTTGCTCTCAGAAAACCCCAAGCAACGGGTAAACTAAAAATCAATACAATCGCCGCTGTCTTGCTCAACAATCGATTGACCTTGATGCTATTTCGAAACAAGATAATCAGTTCGAGTAATAATCCATTCAATAGAGCAATCCAGAATGTGACTCCCCTCGCTCCAATCAATTCAGCAGACCCCACCACTTCTGGATAACCTGTAAGAGATGTTCCTAATTCCAACCAAGGAAAAGCAAACGCTCCTGGTAAATTTGCTAATGACCACTCTAGGGCAGTCCAGGAAAACGCAAGCGCCAAACAAATGGGTATTCCTTCCCTGTGAATCAAACGATGTAAGATCCAACCAAAACAAGCTTTCGGAAAAGCAAGGATGACTACCAATACCAGATATGCAGGCGCACTCCATGGAGATGTATTCCACAAAGTGATCGGAACCCAGTGGAGGATCAACCCTCCATAAACGACTCCAAAGAAAAAACCACCCCAAAGTGCTTGAGAGCTACCTGTTTTTGAATTTTCCAGTCCGACAACCCAGGACGTTAGTGGAATCAATGCAATGAACGAAGGGATAAAAAAATGAAACGGAGGGAACGCTAGGAAGAGGAAACAAGCTGAAAGAGTTACAGGAATCACACATCTGAGGTAGAAACTCACACCGTATTCGCCGACCTACTCCACTGAATTCCTAAGTTTAAGCCCAGATGGACGGGAAGGGTCAAGGCGATCATTTCTCCATTCATTTGATCAAATCCAGGAAAAATCTGTACAATGAATCCCAGGATTGCTAGGAAGCTCACAAGCCTTGTTAATTTTAATGATGTCAAACTCTCTTCTTTTTGGAATGAACCCAATAAACTGATAGCCAGAACCAAAGAAATTGGATTAGCTTGAAAAATGTTCTCGTTCAGTGTCCAGAAAACGTGATCGGTAAAAATCCAAGATAGCATAAGCAAGGTCCCTAAAGCTCCCATGATTGTACTCCAGAAAGCTCCGAGACCAATAAGAATCCACCGGGACTGAGCGGACCCCTTGGACGCTCCCCACCCGAGCATAAGCAGGATGCCTCCAAAAACCACGCCCAAGAGAAGAAACCGAGTCAAGAGTCCGATCCACTTTTCCGATGAAGGGCCCCTTGAGGATTCAACCAAAAGTGTGGGAGGTTCCAAGAGTTTTGTATTTCCCTTGAGTAGACTTTTATTCGAAACAGTCTCTAGATGCTCCTTGAGACGCAATGGCAAAAACATTTCGTCCCAGATCGAGATCGGCTTGTCTCCAATATTGCCAACAACGAATTGAATGCCTGCATAGGCAGGTAGATTAGATTGAAGGAGTCTAGCAGTATGCCATCTATACGTAACCCCAGCATCCTGTTCTTTAGTTGTAGATGAGATCTCACCATCCAGGACGCTGTCGAGGATATCCCGGATCCGTGTTGAACAATTATCACGGTAATAGTCATACCGATAATATCTATTGGATTCCGTATCCATTTCTCTGATGAGGGCTAATAGCTTCAATTTTTGGTCAAATGTGAGATTTACCTTTTGTGACCAAACCGTTCGATCCTGTCCTCGATAACTCTCTACCAATGCCGAAGCCGGGAAACCTCTCATAGCGTAGCGCATCCTACCCCTGGCCAATCTCATTATAAAATCGTGCTGCCCAAAATCGAAAATGCCCCAGTTGTAAGCTATCGCCGTTTTGTCGCGACTGTCCTGGATAACCAGGGCATTGTGACCAAACTGTTCCCAGATAGCATCTCCAGGTCCGATTGTCAGAAGAAACACTTCAATCCTTACTGGATCAGGATTTTCATCAGCTGACAAAATCTGACTGTACAGACTAGTCCCCGTAGCTTGTAACAAAGTCCCGGCAAACAGCCATAAATACCGCATCTGGATCGGATCAATCAATCTCAAAGACGCATACCTCCTCTTTCCTGGCTGTTCCTTGACTTCTTAACGGAACTCTCCCGAGAGCAATTCGCCCCACAAGAACGTCAGACCTCCGCTGAATTCCAAGAAGCGATCATTTCCCACAAGGCCTACTCGTGAACCTCCATGTATTCGTATTCTGTCAGTCAGCAAAAACTCCAAGCCGCCTTGAATATGGATACCACCTGTGACAGAATCCAATAAATCATCCAAGAAAGTATCGTCTGGAATCGAAGTGGTTGCGTTAACCAAATGGGCCGAAGCACCTAGGCCCGTTGAGAACAAAAATCCTAATGGAATACTCCAAACATAGTCAGCTTCAAGGGCCAGAGAAAAATCATCTCTCCTTATTGGACCAAGATCCAGATTGTTCGAAGGAAGGCTCCCTCCCTGGGTCAGGATCAAATTACTCAAGTTCGATTCGAAGCTTGCTATTCCTTCTGGAAGCATCAGGGAGCTCCAGTACGATGCCCTGGTCGCCATCCTGATTCCAGGACCTAAGAATCCCAAATCTAATTTCACACTGTATGACTCAGCTTCCTCAAAATTTTCCAGTGAAAAATTTCCATAATCCAAGGAAATCCCTCTCACTGCTAAATTTCCGTAGTCGTAATCAGCCAATTCCTGACCTTCCAAACGTAATGCGGGGATACATTGTCCAATCAAGAAGAATGCGATCAATCCTGATCGAACAACCATTTCCATCCTAAGCCTGAAATGACCCATATAGATGGTCCCCTTTCTCTTTCATTACCAGCCTGTCGAAACTACAGAGCGAACGACCTGTAAAGTCTCATCTATTATGTCTTCGGTATGTTCAGTAGAAACGAATCCTGCCTCAAAAGCAGAAGGTGCGAAAAACACTCCTTTTTCCAAACAAGCTTTATGAAACTTCTTAAAACTTTCCTGATCTGTTGCCTTGGCATCTTCAAATGATCTAATTGGGGAATCACTAAAGAAAATTCCCCACATAGACCCAACTGAGGTACCCCAAGCAGGAATACCTCCTTCTTTTAAGATCTGTACTATCCCAGAGGATAGGCGCCGAGCACTATTTTCCAGGTCGTCGAAAGGATCATTCGCCTCCAAATATCTCAGCTGAGCATTTCCGGCGGCCGTGGCCAGTGGATTCCCAGACAATGTCCCTGCCTGATATACATTTCCAACTGGGGCAATCCTTTCCATTAATTCTCTTGATCCCCCAAAAGCTCCTACTGGCAGCCCACCACCAATGACTTTCCCAAGAGTCACCAAGTCAGGCTTCACTCCAAATCTTTCTTCTGCACCACCCTTCGCAACACGGAAACCCGTCATTACTTCATCAAAAACCAGAAGACTACCGTGCTTACTAGTCAAAACTCGCAGTTCCTCTAAAAAACCCTCTTCTGGTAAAATAAGTCCGGAATTACCTAGGGCTGGCTCAACAAATACGCTGGAAATCTGTGGCCCTTTTTTCTCAAACAATTCTTTTAAAAGATCAACATCATTGTAAGGGAGAACTAGAGTAAGAGAGGCAGTAGATTTAGGGACCCCTGGGGAATCGGGCAAACCCAGGGTAGCAATTCCGCTGCCAGCAGACACGAGAAAGCTGTCACTATGTCCATGATATCCTCCAGAGAACTTCAGCACAAAATCTCTACCAGTAACAGCTCTCGCCAAGCGCAGCGCACTCATCGTTGCTTCTGTTCCACTGTTAACTAATCGGACCATCTCTACACTCGGAACCATTCTGGTTAACCGTTCTGCTAACTCTACTTCAGCTAGAGTCGGGGTCCCATATGAGGTACCCAGTCTTATCTGTTGATCTAAAGCCTCTACGACCTCGGAATGAGCATGACCTAAAATCAGTGCTCCCCAACTCAAGACATAGTCAATGTATCGACGACCCTCTGTATCGAAGAGGAAGGGACCTTCGCCACGGTCTGTAAAGAAAGGAGATCCTCCTACAGAGCGAAAAGATCTCACGGGAGAATTCACTCCTCCCGGGATTAATTCTTGGGCTCTTTCCCACGTTTCATTCATTTCTGGATTCATCAGGTCACCACTCTTCCTATCAAATCGTATTCCTCTGATTCTTGGATCTCTACAGTGATAAACTCTCCAGGCTTCAGGCCATCTTGAGCGTCAAGGTGTGTTACTCCATCTACATCAGTGGCCTGACCCTTTGTTCTTGCAATACCGAAAGTGCCTTTCCCCTCAAAATAAGGTGAGTCTTCAAGGATTTCATCCACTAATACTTCCATTAAAGAACCCACAAGACTGGCATTCTTTTTTGCTGATATATTTCTTTGGAGATCCATTACCTGCTCTAAACGCTCCCTCATTAATGATTCTGGGACTCTCCCAGACATCTCCGCTGCAGCTGTACCATCCTCTAGAGAGTATGTGAAGCCGCCAACTCTTTCAAAAGATATTTCTTCTAGAAAATCCATCATTCTCTGGAAATCATCATCTGTTTCACCTGGGAATCCAACGATGACGGTGGTCCTTAGTGTCAAGTCAGGGACCAAATCTCTCAACCACTGGACTCGCTCTCTAATGATTTTCTGATTCTCTGGTCGACGCATCGACTTCAGGATTCTATCACTTCCATGTTGGATGGGCATGTCGAGGTAAGGAAGAATCGAATTCTCGCTACCGATCAATTCAACAACATCTTGAGTAATTCCAGATGGATACATATAAAACAAACGTAGCCAAGGTATGTCTGTGTCTTGTACCAAAGCGCTTAACAGACCGGGGAGGAGAGGAGCTGCTGGATCCTTCCTCCTAAGATCCCTTCCATACCAGGTTGTGTCCTGGGAAATAATGTTTACTTCCCGCACTCCTTGCCGGGAAAGAGCCTGTGCTTCAGCGACCAGCTCATTTAGAGGAGCAGATCTATGCAAACCTCGGAAACTCGGAATCGCGCAGAATGCGCAGGTATGGTCACAGCCTTCACTGATTTTAAGGAAAGACGTATGGGAACTCTCATTCTCCAATATTCTGAGGGGACGCTCCATAGTGGGTATATCTTCCACTTCTTCATCTAGAAAACCCCTGTCACGAAGTTCTGGAATTAAGGATCCCATCTCAGTCAAACCAAGAAAGAAGTCTACTTCTGGAATCTCCCTCTCCAGTTCAAGTTTGTAACGTTCCACCATGCAACCGACAACAACTAAAGCCTTAACAGTCCCTTTTTCTCTTAACTCAGAAGCCTGAAGAATAGTCTCCAACGATTGTTCTTTTGCCGATTGAATAAAACCACAGGTGTTAACCAATATCACATCAGAGCCTTCTATTTCTGAAGAGACTCGAGCACCATTGACCACCAGTGTGGCCAGAATTTTTTCGGAGTCGACTGTGTTTTTATCACAACCCAAAGTTATGAGTGCAACCTTAGGTCCTTGTTCAGGGCCCACGGGACCTATAGAAACACTTACTTCAGGAGTATCCCTTGGAACTTCAGGCCTCACTGGATCAGCAACCAATGGGAAAACTGGTAAGTCTCTACGAGTCATCTGATTATCACCCTTGTGCCCTCAGGAGGCACAAAGCGAAACTCTTCATCTTCAAGTTCCATGTTCAAACGAATATCCGTAAGCCTAATTTTTCTTACGGATTCGTTAAAATCAAGAACCTCAAGATTGACAATAAGTTGAGTATCAAGATCTATCCAAATGACCGCAGACCGAAACCCTTGAGGTTCTTTAGGTTCCATAAAAATCCTGTGAGTACGTTGGCTGTCAATTTCCTCAATACCCCGATAAACAGCCTTAAATCTGGTTCTAGGATCAGTTAAGAGATTCTTGTAGAAATTAAAACGGTCATCCGAGTTAAGCCCTGAAAACATCAGCACCTGCTGATCGTCTACGCTCGGGTAAAATGTCCAAACAGATTCTCCATCCACAACAATCAGGTCACCAAGAGGTTCACTGAAACGCATTGCAAATTCATTTGGCGGACGCTGGCACATCCTTCCGTGCCCAGAACGGACCTGGTTGAGGAGTGTAACTTCAATCACTTGATGGAATTGCGCACAAAACGTGTGGACTTGTGCGTAATTTTTACTGGCTCCTTCAAGTACATCGTAGGCCTGTGAATCCTGGCCACTGGAAGTTCCTACAATGGCCTGTGAAAGCACAAGAGGCACAACCCAACGTCTCATAAATGACACCGATTCCTACCTAAATTCGCCGAAGTTGATCAAGGAAATCCTCGTTATTCATTATCGAATACCTTGGTCGCCACAGATTGCGTCCAACTGATCTATCCCCACAAGAACTTCCCTTCCTTTCGAACCCTCTGGAGGACCCAAAACTCCAGCATCATGCAGTTGGTCAACAATCCTGGCAGCTCTTCCATATCCGATTTTCAGTCTGCGTTGTAGCAAAGAAGTTGATCCTTGGTCCTGGGTGATACAAACTTCGGCTGCTGCCCTGAAGAGTTCATCCCAGTCTAAATCATCTTCTGAAGTATTAGAACCCACTGCATCTTCAATTTCGTATCTCCGCTGTTCTTCAAGGATATCTGGCTCATCTTCAGGTCGAGTCATCAACGGATTGCCTAGACCCTTCTGCTCTGCATACCAGCTCATTATGCTGTCTGTCTCATCAGTAGAAATATAGGCTCCCTGAATCCGAATCGGTTCATTGGCACCTGGTGGAAGAAAAAGCATATCCCCATCGCCTAACAGAGTTTCAGCTCCGTTTTGATCCAGAATAGTCCTGGAATCAACTTTAGACGCCACCCGAAAAGCAATTCTAGAGGGAAAATTGGCTTTGATTAGTCCTGTGATGACGTTTACACTCGGTCGCTGCGTGGCAACAATTAAATGTATTCCGATAGCTCTAGCTTTCTGTGCAAGTATGATAAGCGGTTTCTCTATATCATTCTTGACTGTCATCATGAGATCGGCCAACTCATCAATTACTACGACTACGTACGTAAGGACCCTTCCTCCATAATTTGTCTGCTCATAAGGCACAATATGCCCCTCGGAGTCATAGCCTTGTAGCTCGACCTGACCCTTTGTCAGCCGCTCATTAAATTCACCAATGGATCTAACTCCATTTAAGCTCAATAGTTTATATCTACGTTCCATCTCTATCACCGCCCACTTAAGAGCCCTCGCAGCCTTTGTGGGATCAGTCACTACACTCTTGCGAAGATGTGGGAGTTCTTTATATGCAGAAAGTTCCACCATCTTGGGGTCAACCATGAGAAGATCAAGAGTTTCTCGCCCATGACGGAAGATTAAACTTGTAATGATCGCATTCAAGCAAACTGACTTTCCAGTGCCAGTAGCCCCAGCGATTAGGATATGAGGCATCTTAGTAAGATCGGCAATATATGGTTTGCCGTTAAGATCGTTCCCGAGAGCCATCGGCAGACCTATAGCTTTTTTTCTATAAGCTTTGGATTCTAAGATGTCCCCAAGATTAACAAACTCAGGTTTGGGGTTAGGTATCTCTACACCGACAACATCTTTCCCGGGGATTGGAGCGATTATCCTGACACTCTTAGCTTTCATAGCCAAGGCTAAATCCGCTTCCAAGTTTTGGATTTTAGAAACTTTAACACCTTCAGCAGGCTTCACTTGAAATTGTGTGACTGCTGGTCCTATAGTCTTCTTAAGAAATTTGCCTTTATGAATTAGCTTGTTATAAAACGCAGTGCGTTCAATGGGTGTTGTACCTGGCGGAATAGCCCACTCTGGATCACCGTTAATATCTTTACCAACTTCTACTAAACAATCTATATCAAAAGATTTCAATTTTTCTATAAGAACAATGCCCAATTCGTCGAGGTCTGCCGCCATCTTTGTACGATCCTCTGGATTAGCACGTTTGAAAGAGTCTGTTGGAGGGCGATTGGTTTCACCTAGTTCCATTACTGTTTGACCAGTACCAACATTAGAATCTTCAGTGGCACTCAGAGCCGGAGCTTCCTCGGCTTTTTCTTCTATAGCTGGCCCATTTTCAGGTTCAAAAACCTCACCTGGATCATCCACCCAGCCGTCATCGATACTATTATCTAAAAGATCCAATGGCATGGTGTCTTCAAGGTCTTCTACAGATTTTTTTCTCTCTAATACTCTGTTCGAGATCAAGAGAATCAGACGTCGTATGCCCTTAAACCCCTGAGCAAAAACTTCAGTAACATCATTTATAGGATTCCATTCAATGGTGTAGATAAATAATGCAGCCAACAAAAGAACCATGAGTACTACATCGAAGATTCCCAAATATGTTTCTAGGAATGAACCGCCCAACTCTCCCCACTGTCCCCACTCTCTAATGAATCCCTTATCTAGATCGAGAGTCCTAAAAAAAACAGGCCCAAGCATGAAAAGTCCAACCCAGAGATGAACCCATTTTCTCTTTCTTAATTTTTTCGGAATCCACCCTTTGACATGAAGACCTAGTGTAAAGAGAAGGGGACAAAGGAATATGGAACTTATGCCGAAAACAGACATCAAAACACTCTGGGTATACCTACCTAGTTCACCCATCAAGTTTCCGGTAGGAAATCGTGCTGAAGAAACCGGAATTAAAGATCCCAGCAAGAATAATGAAAGAGAAAATAAAGTCAGTGCCAACAGGAATTTTTTGTCCTTTTTATTTATAAAAGGCTTGGTCGGCTTAGACTTAGGTGGCTTGGACTTAGTCAGCTTAGACTTAGGTGGCTTGGACTTAGGTGAGACCATTCGAATCCTTCTGCATTAATCTCACGACTTTCTCCCTCATCTCTGGAACCACGGAATAAATATCGACCTGAGAACAAAGATCCAGATCTCCTTCAAATCCTCCTTCTCTAAGTTTCCTCCCTCTCTCTGTTCCCGCAAGGAACTCCTTATCAATCGTAAAATGCTCTTGTGCATTCTTGGCCAATCTCCCCGCATCGTTCAAAATGAGATCGATTTTGTATTCCTCGGACAAACGATTAATAAACAAACCTGCACAAATTGTATCTTCCAGAGATATACCTTCTTCTGATCCAGCACATACGATCGTCAGGGATTCGGACTCCAACACTTCTTCTACGACCGCTCCGAGATTCATAAGGCAACAGACTAACACACTTGTAGATTCTTCCAGAAACTGAAAAACTCGTGTGCCGTTAGTAGTACTCAGCACCAAGCGTTTTCCCAGTATCCTTTCTGGTGTAAACTCGGTAGGCGAGTTGCCGATATCGAAACCTTCTGTCATCGTATAGCGCGAAGCACCACATAGCATCGAGTCCTCACGCCCAAGAGATGATGCTAGTTTTATAGCTTCTTCTGTGGAAACCGCGGGATAAATCTCTTGTGCTCCATTAGCCATAGCTTGCACAATAGAACTTCCTGTCCTCAGTACATCAATGACTACCGATGTCTGATCCGCAACCTCCAGTCTGGAATCTTCCGGAACAGTCAGGAGTAGATCTAAGCGCATCATTCTTTATCCCATCGTTTCATGAATTCGTCAACAAAACCAGTGTTGACCCCTCCAGCTATAAACTCAGCATCTCTAGTTATCTGCGAAAGGAAAGGAATAGAGGTATGGATTCCTTCGATTATGAAAGAGTCCAGAGCATATCTCCCTCTTATTATCGCTTCTTCACGATTGGTTCCGCTTACTATGAGTTTTGCCAAAAGAGAGTCATAGTATGGAGGCACTTCATATCCTGCATACAAATGTGTATCCAATCTTATTCCAGGTCCTCCTGGCGGTTGGAAAGTTTTAATACGCCCAGGACTAGGTCTAAAATTTTGTGCCGGATCTTCTGCATTTATACGAAATTCAATACAATGACCTTGAAGGGATAGATCTCCAGATGGAAACGATAGCTTCTCGCCCGAAGCGACTCGCACTTGCTCTTTAACCAAGTCCAATCCAGTGACCACTTCAGTGACTGGATGTTCTACCTGAATACGAGTGTTCATCTCGATAAAATAAAAATTGGCTTGTCCATCTAGTAGAAATTCTACCGTTCCAGCACCCACGTAATCTATTCCTTGACCGGCTGCTATCGCAGCTTCTCCCATCTCTCTGCGCATCTTGGAAGTCATACCTGGTGACGGAGATTCTTCAATTAGTTTCTGGTGTCTTCTCTGGGTGGAGCAATCTCTCTCACCCAAATGGACTACCTTTCCATGAGAGTCCCCAAAAATTTGGATTTCCACATGTCGAATCTCGGAAATATATTTTTCAATATATACATCCGAGTTTCCAAAAGTTGCTTCAGCCTCAGCCTTAGTGGTATGGAATAACCTGGACAATTCTCCTTCGTTCTCAACAACCCTCATACCTTTGCCACCACCGCCAGCAGACGCCTTAAGCATTACTGGGAATCCAATATCACAAGCGATTCTGGTAGCGCCTTCGAGATCAGCAACTAACCCTTCTGATCCTGGAACAGTTGGGACCCCTAGACGTTGCATCGTCTCACGAGCAGTAGCTTTATCACCCATCGCTTCAATCTGGTCAGCACTCGGACCGACAAAAACGATGTCCGAGCGCCGGCAAATTTCACTGAATTCAGCATTTTCAGCCAAAAAACCATAACCTGGATGAATAGCTTCAGCCCCAGTGATCTCTGCTGCCGCAATTATCCGTGCCACATCGAGATAGCTCTCACTGGGAGAGGCTGGACCGATACAAACTGCTTCATCAGCAAAACGGACATGTAGCGATTCTCTATCAGGTTCAGAATATACGGCTACAGTCTTGATACCGAGCTCCTGACAAGCTCGAATAATGCGTAGCGCTATTTCGCCACGATTTGCAACTAATAGTTTCTTAAACAAGCAGTCACCCTATTCAACGGGAACAATCACATCTACATCAATTTTACTGGATATTCACGAGTGCAAGTCCGATACTTATACGCGAACCTACGGGAGTTCAACTAGGTCGAATCAGAAACAAAACCTGACCGTACTGAACAGGTTCTCCATTTTGAACACAGATTTCTTCAATCGTACCAGAAACTTCAGATTCTAATTCGTTCATGAGTTTCATGGCTTCCAAGATACACAATATGTCACCTTGGTTCACCCGTGAACCAACCTGCACATAACTCTCAGTGTCTGGTGAAGGCGAAGAATACAACGTGCCTACCATAGGAGACTTGATCTCGACCAAACTAAAATCTTGTTGAATTTCGACTTCTGGCCTTGGAGGAACCGACTCAACAACAGGCTCTTCTCCAGATGGTGAAACATTATTGACATCACCAGGAAGACCAGAAGAGCCCACTATCCAGCGGGGCTCTGCCAAAGAAGCCTTAGCCAACTTGATCCTTGTGCCATCATGTTCTAATTCCACGGTGTCTAGCCCACTATCTTCAACTATATCGATGAGACTCCGCAGAAAATCTAGATCCATCATTATTCTGAGACCCTGGTCAGATACTTATCTTCCGTACGATCAATTTTCAAAATATCCCCTTTTTCAATGAAGAGCGGAACCTGGATCAAAGCACCCGTCTCAAGCTTCGCTGGCTTACTTCCACCCTGGGCAGTGTCACCTTTCAAACCTGGATCCGTCTCAGAAACCACTAACTCTACGAACTGAGGCAACTCAACACTAATCACTTCTCCATCATGGACTAGTCCTTCACATCCCATATTTTCTTTGAGGTATTTGAGTTGATCCTCCCCGAGTAAGTCCCCAGAAATAGGAATCATTTCATAGCTTTCTTGATCCATAAAGTAATATAGTTGGCCATCTGAGTAACTGTAAGAAACTGGCCTGCGCTCCAATCTAACTGTTACCACCTTCTCTCCTGCCCTAAACGTCTTATCAACAACCGCTCCGCTTAAAACATTTTTGAGCTTAGTCCTTACGAAGGCAGGGCCTTTCCCAGGTTTAACATGCTGAAAATAAGTGATTGTCCAGAGCTGACCATTAAAATCTAAAACCAAACCATTTCTAAAATCTGCAGTTGAAGCCATGATGATTACCCGTATATTTAGGAAGCCGCTCGACTAAAGTTATCGATTAGCTATGTGATTTACTAAACCCCTAAGCCCTAGCGAATAGCTCTCACTACCGAAACCAAGGACTACTCCCACTGCCACCGGTGCGAGGAAAGAATGCCTTCTGAAGCGTTCCCTAGCGGTAGTATTGGACAGATGTACTTCCACAAACGGCAATTCAACACCAACTAATCCGTCACGAAGAGACACACTTGTATGTGTTAAACCTCCAGGATTCACTAAAAATCCATCCACTCGAGTACTCGCTTCTTCTATGTAATCGAGAATTTCCCCTTCTGAGTTGGACTGGAAGCTTTCAATCTCAGTCCCAAGCGTCCCACCGATTTGCTGGAGAGCAGCATCTATGTCTACCAGGGTTGCCGTACCATATACTTCCGGTTCTCGTTTGCCCAAAAGGCGGAGATTTGGCCCGTGTATTACTGCAATCCTCATCCTATAACCTCTCTAATTGGTAATTTTAGCATATTAGTATTTAACAATTTATAATATTTTACAAACGTGGCAGCCCTCATTAAAGTTTTGCCACAACAAAGAAGATACCGATCCTTAAGAAAAGGTGTCAACGAGAAAGGTTGAGAGACCGATTCAGTAGAGTTAGGTTTCCATTCACCTAGAGGAACTATGAAGTACAATCGCTAACGCGCAAAACACTTTCGGAGCTGTCGGTCTATGATGCGTCAAATGCGGGACAATACTAAATGGATCATGCTGATCACTGCGACTGCCTTTGTGGGATTAATGGTATTCCAATGGGGCATGGACATCACTGGACAGGGTGGGATGCAGAATGGAGCAATCGGCAGTGTCAACGGAACATCTATACTCTACAATGATTTCAATCAAACATACCGACGCCTATTCGACCAAGTACAGGACTCACAGGAAGATCCCGTAACAAGTCAACAGATAAAAGACATCGAAGATGCGGCCTGGGACCAAGTGGTTGACCAAGTACTGGTAAGCCAAGAGCTGGACAGGCGAGGGATCTTAGTGACAGATGATGAAATCATCAATGCAGTTCGTTTCCGTCCACTTCCAGAATTCCAATCGAACCCAGCCTTTCAAACCGACGGAGTCTTTGATTTTCAAAAGTACCAAGCCTATCTATCCTCGCCTACAACTGACCAAGCGTTTCTCCTACAACTTGAATTCACTTACAGACAAATTCTGCCAGAAGAAAAATTGGTGCGCCAAGTATCCTCCGACGTTTATCTGACGGAAGCCGCACTTTGGGATGAATTCCGAGATCGTAACGAAGAAATTTCAGTCAGGTATATAGCCTTTAATCCAATTCAGCGGATCCCTGATTCTGAGGTGGAAGTTAGTAGTGCGGAAATAAGAGACTACTACAACAATAATCCAGAGGAGTTTGTCTTTCCTGCTCAAGCCACTGTGAGAACTGTTCTAATGGACAAGACTCCTACCCCGACCGATACTCTGGCAGCAGAGGAACTAGCCTCGGATCTCAGGCAACAACTCATCGATGGCAACTCTTTCGAAGACGTCCTTAATAGGCCGGATCTGCTAGGAGGTTCTGGAGAACTGGGATGGTTTACACGAGATCAAATGGTTCCAGAATTCTCTGAAGCGGCATTTTCTGCACAGAAAGGAGAGATCACCAACCCTGTACAGACTGCATTCGGCTTTCATGTCATCGAAATACAGGATCAATCTGGAGATAGCATCCAAGCCAGGCATATACTGGTACCCATCCGACGAACAGACGACTCAGAACTGCAAATGCTCATACTAGCTGATTCTTTAGAAGAAATGGGAGAAAATCAAGGTTTTGAGGAGGCGAGCAAAGCACTCAATCTTTCCACAGGAACATCAGTACTCAATCCCGAGTTCGCCTTCATAGCTGGTGCTGGAGAAGCTGGAGAAGCATCCGAATGGGCTTTTGAAGAAGCTTCTGAAGGCGATGTTAGCCCTCTGTTTGAGACCAGGGAAGCATTTTATATGCTAGAGCTACTGGAGATTCAAGAGGCTGGTACAGTGGGCTTGGAAGATGCTAGCCCTTCCATTGAGCAAACACTGTTCAATCTAAAAAAGATTGACGCTGGAAAAAATGAGGCAACTGAAGCCCTATCCAGACTCAATGGAGAAACGACCTTAGATGAAGTGGCGTCAAATTTAGACTTAGAAATACAGGATGCTGGACCGTACACCCGTATCGACTTCGCGCAAGGATTGGGGAG
>TARA_B110000116_G_scaffold267924_1_pt1 | contig 29854 bp, 27 predicted proteins | sample TARA_B110000116 | Tara Oceans TARA_B110000116 (sample SAMEA4397355) | marine metagenome | biome: Polar Biome; feature: [ZZZ] marine water layer (ENVO:01000295); material: water (ENVO:00002006), including particulate matter (ENVO:01000060) such as... | depth 199 m
TCTCCTTATGATTTAACCTCTTTTTTACTGCCTACAACTTCAGGAGATGGTAGTGGATCTTGGAAAATAACACCTTTTATCTCAGGAGGAGTTGTTTCAAATAATCAACTTGTACCTACTGCATTAGTACCTGGTGTTTATAGTTTAAAGTATGCATTAGGAAGTGGAGCTTGTTCAGATAGCGATTCTGTTTCAATTCGAATTTTACCAATATTAGATCCCACAATTGATAATGAACCAGCAGCTGATGTTTGTGTTTCATTAAAAAATTATCAATTTAACAATTCAGGAGATAATGGTGGCGTTTGGAGTGTGGATCCAACTGCAACAATTGATGTTGTAACTGGAGATTTAACCTTAAAAGGAGGGACTTTTGAAGTTAAGTACACACTTGGAACAACCTGTCCAGTAGACAGCACAGTAAAAATTGTAGTACAAGAACCAAACAATCCAACGATTCAAGACCCCGGAACAATTTGTGGTTATGATGTGGCTTTTGCTCTAATAACCACTGGAGATGCAGGAGGAGCCTGGAGTGGATCAGGTGTAAGTGGAGCTAACTTTGATCCAGCAGTTTCTGGAGAAGGAACGTTTGCTATAAATTACGCTTTTACAGGAACCTGTCCTATTGATAGTACGTTTGACTTTGTAGTTGACCCCGTACTTAATCCAACAATCGATAACGAACCCGCAGAAGATATTTGTATTGCTGATGGAAGTTATGCTTTTACTACATCAGGAGATATAGGCGGAACTTGGAGTATTGATAACGGTGGAGTAATCGACGCTTCAACTGGAGTAATGAATTTAACAAAAGGAGGGTTCTTCGATGTGACTTATAAGCACACAGGATGTCCAATTGAGGATGTGGTTACTATAGAGGTTACAACACCTGGTAATCCAGATTTTGATCCAGCAGGATCGTTTTGTGAGAACTTGCCAGTATATCAATTATCAGAACCATTAACACCAGGAGGAGTTTGGAGCAGTTTACCAATAGCAGGAGCAGTTGATCCTGTGACAGGAGAGTTTGACCCAGGAGTAGCCGGACCAGGGAGCCATGATGTAACCTATACTTTAGAAGGAGCTTGTCCGGCATTTGATACAGAAATAATCGTAATTGATGATTTACCAGATTGGGATTATGTGATTCCAAATGCTAACGGGTGCGAACCTTATACAACAAGTATGATTGTAGTCTCTCAAGGAGACTTACCAGAAACAACAACTTGGTCGTTTACAGATGGGTTAGTAACGACAACAAATGGGGCAGTCGACAGTTTAACGCATACATTTGTAAATGATGGCTGTTATAATGGAACGGCAGTAGTAGCTTTTGAAAACGGATGTATTGATAGTGTTACCAAAACGAATGCCGTTTGTGTAAATCCAGTACCAATAGCAGATTTTGATTGGGGACCTAAAAGCGCAACAGTTTTAGAGCCTTTTATTCAGTTTGAAGATTTATCAATCGATGCTGATTCATGGAATTGGGATTTAGGAAGAGTATCTACAACGAACATTCCACCAAATCCAACAGCAAGTACATTACAAAACCCATTTGTAACTTATGGATCACCAGATAGTGGAACTTACACTGTTGAATTGATTGCATGGAATGGAATGTGTTCGGATACTATTATAAAAAGAATCACAATTTTAGATAATTTCACTGTTTTCGTTCCCAATGCGTTTACACCAGATGGAGATGGATTGAATGACATCTTTTTCCCGAATGGAAAAAATCATGACAATATTGAAGGAGCAAGTGAATACAGTTTCTTAATATTCAACCGGTGGGGAGCATTGATATGGGAAAGCGGAACGCCATATCAACCTTGGGATGGAACAAATGCTAAAACAGGAAGTGAGGTTCAGCAAGATGTTTACGTTTGGAAACTAAAGGTTTGGGATAATGTAGAATCGGTTTTAAAAACCTACTACGGAAGAGTTAGTTTAATCCGATAGAATTAAGATTTTCGAATAGAAATCAAAAGAGAATTACAAAACAAAAAAGCCGTCATTTATGATGGCTTTTTTGTTGGTTAAAAACGAAACTGTTGGATTCAATCTTCATTTTTTACCTTACTTTTGTTTCATGGGAAATAAGTCCGTAATTGCAATGTTTGGTATGTCGGGATTACTTGTGTTATTTGCAGGTTACGCATCTATATTACCTGACGTTTTAGAGTCAAATGCACAGGTTGAAATTTCTACATCAAAGAATAAATTGAAACACTATTTGTCTTCAGCTGAAAACTTTCAAGACTGGATGTTTAGTGACGGAGTTAAAAGAGACGAGTGGAGGATTCTGCTATCTGGAAAAAAAACAGGTGAAGGGAGTGTTTTAAAATGGTTTAGTGAATCTATTGGTGATGGAGGTTTAGAAGTTAAAACGGTTTCAGATTCACATATTGTGTTTGAACGTATTTCCGATAATAATTTATTTAGAGATAGGGGGTATTTATTTTTTGATGCAATAGATAGCAATCATGTTAACCTTCGTTTAATTGACTCGTTAGATGTGTCAACTAATTTTGCAGCAAGATATGAAGCTCAAGATGAAGATTATATTGAAAAAATAGATGCTAGTAATTTAGTTGTTTTAAAAAGACTTAAACAAAAAATTGAAACAGAGTGAAAAGTATTGGATCGCAAATAAAATATGAGAAAATAGGGAAAGATGAAGTTACTGTTGAGATCGTTCCTAATTTGATTCCATCAAAGAAAACAATCTTACATCTTTGGGTTGGAGCTTGGTCTTTGTGTGGATTAATCATTCTGATTTCATTGTTCACTTATGGCTTTAAGGAAGATGAATATATAATGGTAGGTATTTTTCTGATTTTCTGGGGATATTTTGAAGTGAAAGTCGTTTCAGCAGTTGTTTGGAATAATACAGGAAGAGAAGTTGTGACTATTAAAAACCGTGAGTTTTCCTATTTGAAAGAGATTAACGGAAGAGGGCTTCCTAAGATCACTCCACTTAAGAATATGAGTGATTTTAAATATGCTGATGATGTAGAAACTGGAGTTTGGAGTGATATTAATAAATCATCTTGGATGATAGGAGGAGAAGTTGTTGAATACAACGCAGATGATGGAGTGAGAAGATTAGGTATGAAGTTATCTAAAAAAGATGCTGAGCAATTAGTTCAATTATTAAATAAAACGGCCCGTATAAATGCTTAATAAATTACACGTTCAAAATTTTGCCTTAATTGAAGATTTAAAATTAAATCTAGAAAAAGGCTTAAATATTATAACGGGGGAAACAGGTGCAGGGAAGTCTATTTTGTTAGGAGCACTTGGTTTGTTAAGTGGGAAAAGAGCTGACATTTCTATTGTTCGAGCGGGGACTAAAAAATGTGTGGTTGAAGGAGAGTTTTTACTAGGAGCTTATGGATTAAATCTGTTTTTTAATAAACACGATTTAGATATTGAAGAGGTAACAATCATTCGAAGAGAGATCTCAACTTCAGGTAAGTCCAGAGCATTTGTAAACGACAGTCCGGTTAATTTAGCAATATTAAAGGAACTAGGTGATCAAATTATAGATGTTCATTCACAGCATTCGAATTTGTTATTGGCTAACCCGCAATTCTCATTCCAGCTATTGGACGGATTTGCAGGTCAGCAAGAAAAAGTCAAATCATACCAAAAAAAGTTTAGCGTTTGGATTGAGTTAACACAAACCCTAAAGTTGTTAGAAGAAAAACAACAGCAAGAGCAGTTAAATTTAGAATTTCATCAGTTTCAATTAAATGAATTAACAACCGCCGACCTAAAAGAAGGAGAGCAGGAAGTTCTAGAGACAGATTTTGAGGTGCTAAATAATGCCGAAGATATAAGAGAGAATGCTTCTATTGTTGCGAACGGAATTTTATATAATAAAAACTCGGTACAAGAGGTGCTTCAAAATTCCAAAGTTGCTTTGTCTAAATTGGCTTCATTTGATGGCAGTTATACTGAATTAGAGAATCGATTAACATCTGGACTTATTGAGTTAAAAGATATTGCAGAAGAGGTTGAACAAAAAAGTAGAGGAATAAGTTCTGATGTACAAAGAGTAAATGAGATTGATGACCGTTTAAGCGTTTTGTTTGGATTGCAAAAAAAATACATCGTTGCTTCAGTCGAAGATTTAATTACAAAGCGAGATGAATTAAAACAAACAGTAGATTTAGTCGTAGGAGGAGATGAACAACTAGAGACTTTAAAAAATAAGATAATAACTCAAGAAGAGAGCCTTATTGTTTTAGCTGAGACTTTGACTAAGAAAAGAATAGATGCCTCTAAAAAGTTAGCTAAAGAAGTTGTAGGAGATTTGAAACTTATGGGCATAACAGAGGCGCAATTACAATTTGAAATCTCTGAAATTGAATTGAATCAATTTGGATGTGATAAAATTGATTTCTTATTTACGGCGAATAAAGGAAACCAGCTAGGTTCCCTTTCAAAAACGGCAAGTGGAGGAGAATTATCGAGAGTTATGCTAAGTTTAAAAAGGTTGATGAGTTCTAAAACTGCTTTACCAACAATTGTATTTGATGAAATTGATACTGGAGTATCAGGCGAAGTAGCTGATCAAATGGGCGATTTAATGAAGAAAATGGGCGTAGAAATGCAAGTGTTAACCATTACTCATTTACCTCAAATTGCGGCAAAAGGAAATGCGCATTATAAAGTGTATAAATCCCATGATGCAAGCACAACAAGCTCTCAAATCAAGTCTTTAAGCAATTCTGAGCGAGTGGATGAATTAGCTCAGATGTTAAGCGGAACTAAAGTTACGGAGGCTTCTAGGCAGAATGCAATGGAATTGTTAAAATAAAGTACGTAATCTTCTTCAATATTAGTCGAATCTAGATACTTAAAAATCTTATGTTATTTATCAATAAGATCTTGAATTTTCTCTTTTAATTCTTGGTCAATTTTTCACAACTAGAGAAGTGATTTTGTGCTTTTTACTTGATGTAAACTTACAATGATTACGGATTGAAGCGTATTTAAAACCAAATATTATTCTTGGACTTCTTTATTATTTTCAACTAAAACTATTTTTCCGTTTTTAACATGCTTGGTTTGTAGTAGTTTTCCTTTAGGATTGTATTTAAAGATCTTTCCATCAACTAAAAGTCCATTTTCAAATTCACCTACCTTACTATTATTTCCGTAACGATCTTTAAACTTGTGAAATCCATTTCCATCAAATGTAGGAATAACCTTAGGGATAGAGAGCTTTTTGGTGGTTTTAACAACTATACTGTCGACTACATTGTTCTCGAAAAACGCCAAAGAGTCTTCTTTTATAATTGATGGTCCAGCCTTAAAACGTTCTGTGTTTTGGGTGCCATCTTCATTGTATTCATGAATGTCTTCTGTTTCAGAACCATTTGACCAAGTTCCTGAAATCATTAAATTCCCATTTTCATAAAAGTATTTTTGGGGGCCATCTTTTATTCCTTGAACGCTGTAAGTGAATTGATTCTTTAAATTTCCGTTACGATAATACATGAGGTACTCGCCAATCCATCTATTATTTTTCCAGACTCCTTTTTCACGAATATTCCCATTTTTATAATAAAATGTTGCTTTACCATTAGGTATATTGTTCTTATAGACTAAAATGTGTTTAGGTTTTTTGTTGTTGAAATAAAAAATCCATTTACCTTCTTTTTTATTATCGATGTATTTTCCTTCTTCTACTTTTTGATCAGGCTGATAACCTGGAAGATGCCTTTCTTTGTTGGTGAAAATCCAATAGCCTTGTTTTTTGCTTTGATCATCTGTTTTATTGATTATTTCATTTTGGGCACAACCCACAAACGGCATGAATATCGATGCCAAAATAACTGTAACTAAGATTAAGTTTTTTTTCAAACCATTTTGGAAATGTATGTTAAGTTACTTATTTTACTCAAAATAGTTTCATAAATATTAATCCTTTTTTAAACGTAATAATAATTCATCTCTAATGATTTCCCCATTTTCCATCAAGTCTCTAATCGTTGCTATCGTTTCATTTCGAGGGAGTTCCGATTGATGAACAATTTGAGGTAATTCTAAAGGAGCTTTATTAAGGATTCTTAAAATATGGTTTTTAGGAGATAATTCTATCTTATTTAAACAATTATCACAGTTTCCGCATTTTGATTTAGGGGTTTCATCAAAATAAAACAATGCAATATTTGTTCGGCATTTTTTCTTTTCAATTGCAAAATTAACCATAGCTCCCAGTTGCTCTTCAGCAACGCTTTGCCTAGTTTCTAAAATCTCCTTGGGGATTATTAAATCTTTTGAAGAAATTCTATGTGAAGCAAAGAAAACCCTTGGTAAAAAGCTTTGCGCTTGATAACCCACAACAAAAGTTCGCTCTAAAATTTCTATTCCTTTTTTCACTTTATCAACCGAAGTTTCCAAAATACTAGCCAATGTACTTTCGCTTATTTTCACATAATCACTAAAAATCCCAGTATATGAGCGAAGAATAGCTGATAGTAGTTTGGCTTGAAATCCAATGTTTGAAAGTATGTTTTCTATTTCTTTTCTTTCTTGAAGTATTTTAAGTTTACTTCCACTTGTTATGTCTTCAGAAAGAAAAATATACCCTGCGTTTTCTAAAACTTTAACAGCATAATGAACTGTCAACGGGTGCAGATTATGTTTTTTAGAAAACACTTTTAAGTCTAGTTGAGCGCCTTCATTTTCACCAGCACCAATGGCAACTTGGCTAAGATTTCCGATTGCCTGATAAACATCTCGAATAATTTCTCGTGAAGGAAAACGATAGTTTAAGAGTGATCGTTGACTTTGGATGTCATTCCGATTGAAAAATAAAACAGCTTTAGCCGCTTTCCCATCTCGTCCTGCTCTACCGGCCTCTTGATAATATTCTTCTAAACTATTTGGTAAGCCAAAATGAACAACTAATTTAACATCAGGTTTATCGATCCCCATTCCAAACGCGTTGGTGGCTACAATAATTCTTGTTTTATCATTTTTCCAGCGCGCTTCAATTTGCTTTCGTTCTTCAAGCCCAATTCCTGCATGATAATATTCGGCAGAAACGTGTTCTTTACTTAGCTGATAGGCAACTTGTTCACACAGTTTTCGGCTTCTAATATAAACAATACCGCATCCTTTGGATTCTCTTATAAATTGAGTAACCGCAGGTATTTTGTTTTCGGTGTGTATGGATTCAAAATAGATATTTGTTCTTTTTGATGAATCTTTAACAACATTTTGTTTTAGAAAGTCTAGTTGTAACTGAATGTCGTTCGCTACTTTTTTAGTTGCCGTTGCTGTTACAGCAATTACTGGAATTCCAGGAAGTAAATCTCTAAGCGAACGAACACTTCTAAAAGCAGGTCTAAAATCATGACCCCATTGCGAAATGCAGTGTGCTTCATCAATTGCAATGAAATTGACCTTCATTTGCTTAATTCGTTCTTTTACAAAAACAGATTGAATCCTTTCAGGGCTTAAGTATAAGAATTTAGTTTTTCCGTAAACACAATTATCTAAGGCATAATCCATTTGCTTCGGAGACATTCCTCCGTTTATAAATTCTGCTTTTATACCCAATTGTTTTAATCTGATAACTTGATCGTTCATTAAAGCAAGTAAGGGTGAAATTACAATTGTAATTCCTGGTCTTAATAATCCTGGGATTTGATAACAAACGGATTTTCCACCACCTGTAGGTAGTAGTCCTAAAACATCCTTATTCGCTAAGGCATCTAATATTATTCTTTTTTGTTGACCTCGAAATGATTCGTATCCCCAATATTGCTTTAATATATCTTCAGGTTGTTGAGTCATTTAATATGATCGAGTATAAATTTAATTCGTTCTTTTACAGTAAGTTTAGGTACTTCAATTGTTTGATAACCTAAACGAATATAAGCATCGTTAATTACTTTGAATAATTTTGTAGCTTCAAAAAACTCTTCTCGCCGTTCGTTGTCCGTTTCATATATTTCTTTCCAAGGAGGAAGGATGAAAACAAAATCATAAATATGATTTTCGGCAGTATCGTTAAGTGAATCAAAAAAAGGCTGATTTGCATGATTTAAGTATCCTATAATGTCAGGAATTCCGCGATCAAAAAATGAAAGTGAATTTTTAGCCATTTTAAAATGGTCGCATTGTTTATCTAAAACCAATTGAGAAAAACCAGAAACATCCAGCCAAGGAACTTTATTGGAATTTAAAGCAAGTTGTTGTTTAATTACGCTTCTAGCAACTTCTGGAAATATAGCATAACCCAATTCCTTAAGTTCAGTTATTAAGCTCGTTTTTCCAGTAGCAGGACCACCTGTAATTACAACTCGATTCATAGCTGTAAATTTACCAAACTTTACCTAGTTATGTTTTTAATATTACCTTTTAGTAAAAAATTAACCGTTATTTTTGAATCCTGGGTAAATTGATGATAAAATGAAAAAAGCATTAATTGTAGAAGACGAAAAACACATTGTTGAACTTTTAAGTATTCACTTAAAAGATTTGAATTTGGACGTTGATACTGCAAATAATGGAAAAGACGGATTAGAGTACGCATTAAGTAATGACTATTCAGTTATTTTACTAGATATTATGATGCCCGAAAAAGATGGGATAGAAGTTTGTCGAGAGTTAAGAGGAGCAGGTGTTTTAACACCTATTTTAATGCTAACGGCCAAGTCCGAAGAGTTTGATAAGGTTTTGGGCTTAGAAATAGGAGCCGACGATTATTTAACGAAACCTTTTAGCGTAAGAGAGTTAATAGCAAGAGTTAAGGCATTATTAAGACGTTATGATTCTTATCAAGAACCAAAACCAACTAGTGCTATTATCACAGTAGATGAACTCGAAATTAATTTGGACAAAAGACAGGTTAAGCTTGATCAGGTTTTGTTGGATCTAACGCCAAAAGAATTTGACTTACTGTATTTATTAGCGAGTAATCCTGGGAAAAGTTACTCAAGAGAACAACTGCTAAAAACAGTTTGGGGGTATGATTTTAAAGGATACGAACATACCGTGAACTCTCACGTTAATAGGTTAAGAGGAAAGGTTGAAAAGGATGCCAATCATCCCGAATTTATAAAAACAGTGTGGGGAATAGGCTACGCATTTAAAGATTAGAATGAAGTTATTTAAGTCACTATACTGGAAGATATCAAGCGTTTTTTTGATTTTAATGGCAATAGTAGGTGCTGTTTACATTTATGTTACGGCAACAGCTGTGAGTGATTTTTTTAAAACAACGAAGCAGGCTTTGAACAGAGAGGTTGCAGCTGAATTAATAAATGAAGTACCTGTGTTTTTGAATGATTCTTTAAATGAGAGCGCTGTTCAGCATATTATGATGCATCATATGAAGGTAAACCCTACCATTGAGGTTTATATTTTGGATGACATGGGGAAAGTTTTAACCTATGATGCTCCACCGGAGAAAATAAAGAAAACGCATGTTTCTCTAGCGCCAATTCGAAAGTTTTTAAAACGAGATAAAGACCAGGGTTATATTTTAGGAAATGATCCAAAGGCACCAGATGCATGTAAGGTTTTCTCGGTTGCGCCAGTTTTAGACGAAGGAGAAATTCAAGGGTATGTTTACGCTATTTTAGCAAGTGAAGAATATGATAGTATTAGCAGTATGCTAATGAGTAATTTTATTTATAAAGTAGGGATGGAGACGCTTTTAATTACGGTAATTTTCGCAATAATTATAGGTTTAATTTCCATTAAATACTTAACCCGAAATTTTAAAGTAATTGAGGAGGGTGTGAATCGATTTAGAAAAGGTGATTACCAAAATAAAATTGAATTAAATTCTCAAGGAGAATTCACACATTTAGCAGATTGTTTGAATGAAATGGCAACGACCATATCAGGAAATATTGAACAAATCCGATCGATTGAAAAATTGCGAAAAGAGTTGGTAGCTAATGTTTCTCATGATTTGCGAACCCCTATTGCTGTTGCGCATGGTTATATCGAGACTTTACTCATGAAGAATAATTCGATGAGTGCAGAAGATCGAGAACGATTTTTGAAAATTGTATTAAACAGCACGGAAAACTTGGAGAAATTAGTAGCTGATTTATTCGAGTTATCTAAGTTAGAATCTGAAAAAGTTGAGTTGAAACTCGATCAAATTAATTTAAGTGAATTAATTAATGACCTGTCATCAAGGTATAAGTTACTAGCGGAAAAGAAAGATATTGATTTTCGCTTGAATGCATCCGTGATGGGTATTGTTGAAGTTGACGTAGCCTTGTTTGAAAGAGTTGTTCAAAACTTAGTAGATAACGCAATAAAGTTCACTCCGGATGGCGGAGAAGTTGAAGTTTCTGTTGCTAAAATAGGAACCAAACTTCAATTAAAAGTAAAAGATACAGGTATAGGAATAGGAGAACAATCGCTTCCGTTTGTTTTTGATCGCTATAAGAAATTAGATTCTGACAAAAAGAATGATACCGGTGCAGGACTCGGGTTGGCAATCGTAAAAAGAATCCTTGAGTTGCATGAAGTCACAATTAATATTAAATCTGAAAAAGACAAAGGAACTGAGTTTTACTTCGATTTAAATATTATCTAATCCTTTGGAAAATGTTGTGGAGCGTTAATTCCAAATCATTGTGAAGCAAGGACCAGACTCCTCGATTGATGAGATTTCGTTTAGATTTAACACCAATTGAGCTTACGCCAATTCCGTTTTAGAGTTGTTTTTTTTAGTGAATAATACAATCTTAAATGACGACTTACTCCTTAGAAAAACATTATAACGGCATTTAATATATTGTTAATTAGGAGATGTTGTTTTATGTTTAGTTCCACTTGTGGTTGTAAGTTTATTAGTAATGGCATAGCCTGTAATTACCGCCCAATATTTACCAGTTTAGAAAATATTATACAGTTTATAAATTGGGTAGTTTAACTCTTTCAAGGCGATGAACTTCTTTGTTTAGTAACTTAAGTGTAGCAACTAGTAGCGTTCAGCTGAAATATAATTATTATATGCTATAAACGCAATGCTATTACTAATAGCCAGCCTATTTTGGTCGTGAAATTGTAGTTTGTTTATTGGGTATGCACTTGTAAAAAGAGGTTTCTTGAACTGGCTATGTTTTTTAGTTAAGAATCCTCTGGGAATATTTTTATTTCGGATTTGACACCGTCTTTAAAGATTGTTATTATGCCAAATTTCTTGGTGTAATAACAATCTATTTAAAGAATATTCAGTTTCTATTTGAGCTAAAATTTCTGATTGTCCTTGAGTATGAAATGTTAATTTGTATGCCAATTAACACAAGAAATAAAAATTAAAAAAAAGAATAGTATAAGAATTATGGCAATTAACTTCATTGTGATTTATTATTCTAATCACAATGAAGTTAATTAATCACCATCATTATCAATATAAGTAATTTGAACACCCACAGCATTCGTCATATCTACCTTTAAATAAGCAACGAGCTCTTTTATTTTAATATAAATTTCATCGGTAGTATTTGTTTGATTTGCTATGGCGTCATTCATTGATCCGGAAAGTAAACCACATTTTGTTTGTAACGAGGTAAACACACCTAAGATTAATTCATTTAAATCTTTTCCATCTCTCTCGGTTCCCAACTCGTTTAAGTAATCATCAAAACCAACTCCGTCAGTTCCAAATTGATTTTTACCTTTGTAAGTGTTCTCAAGGTTTGTTAAATGTGCTTTAAATAATTCAAGGCTGTAATTACTAAATAATGCTTCGCTTTGATTTGGTTTTGGAGTCCCTAGCTCAAATTTACCAGCAGGATAACCTAATTGACCATTTTTTAAAATTTCCACATCTTGGATATATCCATTTACAAAATCAGAAAACCCTGATCCATTAGCTTTTTTGTTATCATCTTTAAAAGAAGTGCTGTAGTCATCGTCTGATGTATTCCAGAAGTCAAACGCAGCCATTGATTTTGTAGACATTAAATCAATGTTTTTTTGAACAAAATTATTTGCCTCACCTGATAATCTGTTAATGATTTCACTTTCGGTACCTTGAAATAAAATATAGTCTAAAGCAGGAAAACCAATTGCATCAGCATAAGAAGCGGATTCTAAATTGAAATCTGTGACGGTGAAGGTGGAATTAACATTCCCAGTATCTGTTGGGTATGTATTGAATACGTTTCTAAGCGTAGTAATATTCGTGTTTCCAAAATTAACAAAGGAACAGCTTTGCCAATCTGAGTAAGCAGTTTTAAAACTATTTTGAAGCTTTGTTAAGTTCGTAGCATCTGGAGAACCGTTAAATTCGTTAAAGTCATTTTTCATGACTGTAATAGAACTATTTAATTCAGAATACTGCGGAGTGATTATATTATCACCAACATTTGTTAAAATAGTTGAGACATCAAAATTGTCTTTATTTTTATTCTTTGTTTTATCATTACAGCTCCACAAAAGTGAAGCTGTAATGATAATTGATAATATATTTTTAAATCTCATAAAATTTGTATTCTTACTATAAGTTACCTTTTTCACTCTCCAATCCAGCAGCAGTAGCTAAAATATTTCTTGCATTTTCAATTTGAGTAGGAGTGATGCTCCAGAAGTTACCCCCTAGTGCAACTAAAATTTCATCAACTTTAGCCCCATCAATTGAAGCATCTACATTATATTTTAAAGCTTTAATAAATGCATAAGCCTCTGATAAGACATGACATCTATCTGCATCATCATTAAACTTAGCATCAGCATCATTTAAATAATGAATTGCAGTAGCAGCTGAAATCTTTTCCCATTGGATTTTAATCTCAGCAACTGCATCGTTTTGGGCACTTTTATCTTTATTAGAAATAGCAGCTCTTCCTTTTATGAAAGCATCCATGATTACATTTGTACCTGCAACAGCATCTCTATTATTAGAATATTTCGCCCAAAAACTAACACCCTCTGTATTTGTTGGGAAATCTATTGGAGCTCCAAAATATCCAAAACCTTCATCAAAATGGTGCTCTTTAGCAGTTCCTTTACCTTCGGTAACTGTTGTGTTATCAACGGCATCTCCAATTTTATCATCCGATAAATAAGATGAAGTAGCTGAGTAGTAAAAACAAGATCCCATGACTCCTTTATCAATTAATTGAGCGTACTCCATTCCGTTTGCATCAACTAATATTGTTCTTCCATCTCCAGTAACTAATCCAGCTTGACCATCTGTTCCACCTGCTTGTCCTGCGTATTTAGCGATAGAATCAAAAAGGCTAACATAAAGTTCTGCTTCTACAGAGTATGTTTTATTTTGTAATTGCTTAGTCGAAGCATTTAAGTCAGCGTTTGCAAAAGGAGTGTTTGAGTTTCCAAACATGTTCTTCATGCTTTGAGCATCTAAAGAAGCGTTTTCTACGTGACCTGTTTTAATATAACTAGTCAATTCTTTCAACATATCTAATCTATTTGTTTGACCAGAATAGCTTACGTTTTCAAAATTGTAGGTAGAAGGAACCTTGTATCCTTCAGCTACGTTTTTGTTTTCGTTTTCGTCTTTGTCTCCACAACTTGCTAATAAAGCAATTGAAAGTACAGGTAGAATTAATTTTCTCATTGTTGTTTAGTTTATGGTGCAAAGCTAATTTAGAAGAAATGGATTCCCAATACCATAAACTTGGTATTTTGGAATTTGGCAACTAATTAACTGTTTAAGAGTTTTTAACTTACTATGATAAAATAATTCAATTTTTAAGAATGATCAGTTTGCTTACTTTTTATTGTTGTGCAAGAAATTATTAGAAATGGCGTGACCATTAAAGCAAAATAAGTTAGCCTTTCGTCTCTAGTTTTAATTGTCTGCTCATCTACGAAGAAGTAGTGTGATTTTCCAAAGTAAATACAATAAAACAATTTGTAAATTATTGAAATGAATCTTGTGATGTGATGGGGCTATCTTAATATAAGGTGTTAAGTAGTAAGAATTAAGTAATATTGATTTCAAATCTTCGGTTCAAAATAACTTGAGGTTAAAATTTCAAATTTAATCCGCTCTGGTTTTTGCAGAGGTACATCCCATTCCCCATTATATTTAATTTTCACAGGCAGGTATTCATTAAATTCATATTTTAACTCGATATACATTTTAATATCAAAAGAGAAAAGCGATGTAGCATCTTTTAAGGCATAGCTTCGAGCAATTATCTTCATTGTTCTTCGGTCATAAAAGGTTGTTACATTTTGAATTACAACCTTGTTCTCTTTCACATTGGCTTTCTTTTTACAGGAGAATTTATAACAAGGAATTGAATCTTTGAAAAATGTTTTATCCAATTTAAAATCATAAAACTGCACCATTTTTCCTTCATAAATATTCAGTTTTTTTCCAATTAACGGAACTCCATCAACGCCTGTTCCGGGAGAAAACATAAAGGTTTTAAGTTTCTCGTAATATTTTTCTTTTTTTGTTCTATCGTCTGGTTTTTGTTGAGAGTAATTGGTTTTAACGGCATTATCAACATCAAATTTTCCCTTTTCAAAAAAGACTTTATCAAACATTTCGCCTGTAAAGTATTTGTGCTGCCCGTTTTTCTTGTAAAACTTCCCATCGGTAGTTTCATTGTCAATTTGAATACAACCTAATTTACCATCACTTATATGAGTTGCCGTCCGTTTTAGATGTGCAATTTGATCCCATGTTTTATTAAAAATTGTAACCGAGTTCCTGGATTGATGAGGATACATTTTTAGATTTTTAAAAGCCCGATGAAAACTAGTGTCTTCTTTCGTCATTCTAATAAAGTCTTGAGCATCAAAATCACGTTTAACTTTAAGCGCTATTGTGTCAATATAGGTGGTGTCAAATAGCGATTGAGCTAAACTGGAATGATTCCAAATTAGACAAAAGGTTAAAACTATATTTGTTTTAACAAATATGTTTCTTATTTTATTCATAAACCAAAGTTAAACTATAAATTAAAATAAATATGTCTAAACCAGAAGTACCTCAGAAAGCACCTTATGTATTAGAAGTTGAACCGGGCAAGTATGCTTGGTGTACTTGCGGGAAAAGTATAAATCAACCTTATTGTGATGGAGCGCATTCAGGAACAGATTTTAGACCAAATATTGAAACAGTTACCGAAAAGAAAATTATTGCATGGTGTGGTTGTAAAAACTCAGCAAACGGAAGTTTTTGTGATGGAGCGCATGCTAAAATGTAGTTAAGAGCATATATTATATATATTTAAAGGGCGGATGTTAATTCGCCCTTTTTTTTTGATTACGGATTCGTTTCTGCTTGATCTTCTTCCTTATAATTCTCACAACTAACTCTATGGCCACATCCTAAATCATAAGCCTTTGCTTTAGCACGTTGTTCCATATTATAAACACCTCCACCACAATTATTTTCCGCCCAAACTAAATTGTTGTTTTGATCAAGTATTTCACATTTTTTGCAGCTTTTCGGAGTTATCATTTCTCTTGCAATATATCCACATGAAGTAAATGTGATGATAATTACACTTAGCACTAACTTAGTAATTGAGTTTAACATGTATTACTTTTAACTATATACTGAGCTAATTTAAATAGGTTGCTGTTATTCTCCAAATGTAAAATGATGGTGTTTATCCTATTTTTTACACCAATCTATTTTGCCAACTAATCCTTCCTCAGTATATTTGTAGCATGATGTTGACAAATAATAATTCTTGGTGGTGGCACGCTCTTTAATAAAAGGCAGTGAACCGGTTGGTATTATACAAATAATATAAAAGCTTGCAGGTCACTGTAAGCTTTTTTTTTTGATTGTCACTTTAGTTGATTTAGAATCAACTACAAATTATTAAAAATGGAAAAAATTAAAATAAATACTAGATATAAAAAATTACTTGCTGATGCGATCACACCAGTAAGTATATATCTAAATATTAAAGAAAAATATAAGAAGAGTTTTTTATTAGAAAGCTCTGATTATCATGGCAATGAGGATAGCTATTCTTTTATCTGCTTTAATCCTGTAGCTTCTTTTAAGGTTCAGGATGGTAAAATTTTTATAGTTTACCCTAACGGAGAATTTGAAAATAAAAGTGCTGCAGACCATGATGTAGTAGAAGAGTTAAATAATTTTTCGGGCTTGTTTGATTGTGAGGATTTAGGTTTCGACTTTGTAACCAATGGATTGTTTGGGTTTACAAGTTTTGAAGGAGTTCGTCATTTTGAGGATATTGATTTTGACTACAAAGAGAAACCTGAGAAAAAAGTGCCAGATATGCACTATATGGTTTTTCAAAACATAATTTCGATTAACCATTTTAAAAATGAATTATACCTTTTCGAACATAGAAGTGAAATAGGAACAGGGAGTGGGCCAGAATCATTAGACAAGTTAGAAGAGATCATTAAGACTTCAAACGTTACTCAAAAAAAATTCGAAAGAGTAGGTGAAGAGGTGAGTAACTTTGACGATGCAGGTTACCTTAAAGTCATTCGTGATGCAAAGAAACATTGTAAACGTGGAGATGTTTTTCAATTGGTTTTATCCAGAGAGTTTTCTCAAGATTTTAAAGGTGACGACTTTACATTATATCGCGCTTTGAGGTCGGTTAATCCATCGCCGTATTTGTTTTATTTCGATTTTGAAGACTTTAAGATCTTCGGTTCTTCACCTGAAGCGCAAATTGTTGTTAAAAACAGAAAGGCTTCAATATTCCCAATTGCAGGAACTTTTAGAAGAACAGGTGATGATGAGGCAGATGCCAAATTAGCACAGAAATTATTAGATGATCCAAAGGAAAACGCGGAGCATGTAATGTTAGTTGATTTAGCTCGAAACGATTTAAGCAGAGATGCAGAGAATGTTAAGGTAGAAAGCTATCGTGAGATTCAATTTTATTCTCACGTAATTCATTTGGTGTCAAAAGTTACGGGGGATTTATTGCCCCATAAAAACACGATTCGATTAGTTGCGGATACTTTTCCTGCTGGGACTTTATCTGGTGCTCCAAAACATAAAGCACTGCAGTTAATTAATAAGTACGAAAAAAATCAACGTGGGATTTATGGCGGTTGTATTGGTTTCATAGGTTTTAATGGTGATTTCAATCATGCTATTATTATCCGATCTTTTTTGAGTAAAAACGATAAGTTATTTTACCAAGCAGGAGCTGGAATTGTAATGAAATCAGATGATGAAAGTGAAAGACAAGAAGTGTTTAACAAATTAGCGGCATTGCATAAAGCAATGGAAATCGCTGAGGAGCTTTAAAGTATTAATCTAGTAATTAATTAGAAATGAAAATTTTAGTATTAGATAATTACGATTCGTTTGTGTACAATTTAGTGCATTACATCAGGCAGTTAGGTTTTGATGATGTTGATGTATTTAGAAACGATAAAATATCTTTAGAAGAGGTGGGTAAATATGATAAAATATTACTTTCTCCTGGTCCCGGAATTCCTGAAGAAGCGGGGATAATGTTGGATTTAATTAAGCAATATGCCGACACAAAAAGTATTTTGGGTGTGTGTTTAGGGCATCAAGCAATAGCGGAGGCTTTTGGAGGGGAACTGGAAAATATGGCTGATGTATTGCACGGTGTTGGAAATAAAATGCAAGTAGTTGCTGAGGATTCAATATACAACGGATTACCAAAAGAATTTGTGGTAGGACGTTATCATTCATGGCAGGTGAAAAAGGATTCTTTAGGGGGGATTTTTAAACTAACAGGAGTAGATGAAAAAGGTAATGTAATGAGCATGCGTCACAATACTTTGGACGTTGTTGGCGTGCAATATCATCCAGAATCAGTACTTACAGATCATGGTTTGGACATCGTAGAAAATTGGTTGAAGAATTAATATAATAAGTGTCTCGTCATTGCTTTATTATTAGCAGTGGCGAATAACTCAAAATAAAATGAAAATATTACTTCAAGAATTATTCAAAGGGAAAAAACTAAGCTCTGAGGAGGCTAAATTAGCTTTGCTTTCTATTGGGAAAGGGGAGTTGAATAACGCTTTAATAGCTTCTTTTTTAACCGTCTTTATGATGCGAGGAATTGAAGGTCAGGAGTTAGAAGGTTTTAGAACTGCGATGTTGGAGTTATGCAATCCTATTGATTTAGGAGACGTTTCAACTATTGATATGTGTGGTACAGGTGGTGATGGAAAAAATACGTTTAACATTTCAACAACTTCTTCTTTTGTAGTCGCGGCTTCAGGAGTTAAAGTTGCTAAGCACGGTAATTATGGTGTTTCTTCAGGTGTTGGTTCTTCAAATGTAATTGAGCATTTAGGATATGATTTTAAAGGTGAAGCAGCTGTTTTGAAATCAGAAATTGAAAATGTAGGAATTACGTTTTTTCATGCACCGTTATTTCACCCAGCTATGCGATTTGTGGGGTTAGTTAGGAAGGAATTAGGGTTGAAAACTTTCTTTAATATGATCGGCCCTTTAGTAAACCCATCCAAGCCAAACTTTCAATTAACAGGAGTTTACGACCCTTCAATTTTACCCTTGTATGATCACGTTTTGAAAAATAATTTGGAGCGATATGCGATTTTACATTCTACGGACGTGTATGATGAAATATCCTTAACGAGTGATTTTCATATGTACAGTCATAACGGAATTGAAAAGCTTTCGCCTGCTGATTTAGGGTTAAATCCTTTAAAGCCCGAAGATATTGGAGGAGGAGATACCGTCGAAGATGCCGCTATTATTTTACAAAATGTACTTTCGGGAAAAGGAACGGTTGCACAGTCACATGTCGTAGCAGCGAATGCTGGAGTTGCTATTTCTGTTGCGAAAGATGTTAAAGTAAAAGAAGGAGTTGAGGAAGCTCTTGAATTAATTAATTCGGGTGTGGGAATTGAAATATTAAATAAGTTATTGAAATAACACGCCTTCGTTACTGCAAGGAGTTCCGACTTGTTAATCTCGCTCTTTAAAAGTTAGAGATTGCTTCGTTCCTCGCAATGACAATAAACTTGATAAAATGACAATACTAGATAAAATAAATGCCAATAAACTAATCGAAATCGAAGCTGCTAAAGCAAAGGTCTCTGTTGCCGATTTAGAGTCTTCTGTTTTGTTTGATCGTAAATGTATTTCGTTAAGAGATGCGATTTTAAACAAATCAGGAATTATTGCAGAGTTCAAACGCCAGTCGCCATCAAAAGGAATAATTAATGGAGTATCAAAACCTGAAGATGTAGCAATGGCTTATGAAAATGCGGGTGTTTCGGCAATGAGTTGTTTAACTGATTTGAATTATTTTGGAGGAACATTTGCTGATTTAAAAGCTGTTAGGGCAGCTGTAGAATTACCGGTTCTTCGAAAAGACTTTATGTTGGATGAATATCAATTGTTAGAAGCGAAGTCAATTGGTGCGGATATTATTTTGTTAATAGCTTCAAGTTTATCTGTTGCGAAAACAAATGATATGGCGAAAGCAGCTAAGGCTTTAGGATTAAACGTATTGTTAGAAATTCATGAGGATTCTGAGTTGGCGCACATTAATCAATACTGTGATGCTGTTGGAGTGAATAACCGAAACTTAAAAACATTTGAGGTGACTACAGACGTTTCCAAAGCATTAGCGAATAAAATCCCAAATGACTTTATAAAGGTATCTGAAAGTGGGATTTCAAATGTAGAAGCAATACAGGATTTAAAAACATACGGTTATCAAGGGTTTTTAATCGGAGAAAACTTTATGAAAACAGAAAATCCAGGTGCTTCATGTGCTGAGTTTATTAACAAACTTTAAGGGTGTTGTTATCCCGGACTCGATTCGGGAATTAGAAGAGTGATTGTGAAATTATGAGCCCCTGGATCAAGTCTGGGATGATAAAAAGAGATGGTAGGTAAAGATTTGAAGATAAAGGTTTGCGGAATGAATCAAGATGAAGTTCATAATTTTCTTAATCTTAAGGTGAATTACGTTGGAAATATATTTTTCGAGTCTTCACCAAGAAATCAAGATAAAACCTTAGGTTTTGAGACAATTGGAAAAGATACGGCGAAAGTAGGTGTATTCGTTTTTAAGGGTTTGGGAGTTGATATAAGTGAGACTGAAATTGACGAAATACTGGTAAATAAGATTCTGCCTTTAAAGAGGAAGCATCAATTTGATGTCATTCAATTTCACGGAGGAGAACCAGATAAATTAATAAAGGCGGCGAAAAGTCAGTTAGGTTTAAAGGAAGTTTGGAAAGTTTTTTCAATAGGAGAAGACTTTGATTTTTCAGAATTACAAAATTACCCTTCAGCTGATTTGTTTTTGTTTGATACAAAAACAAAGAACCACGGAGGAACAGGTAAGAAGTTCAATTGGTCCTTATTAAACCGTATAGATAAAGAATCTCAAAAAAAATACTTCCTAGCGGGAGGAATTGGTCCTGGCGATGCTAAAGAAATAAAAAGATTAAAATTAAAAAACTTGATAGGTTTAGACTTGAATAGCAGGTTCGAAATCGAGCCAGGCATAAAGGATGTAAAGTTGTTAGAAGAGTTCTTAAATGAGCTTAGAGCATAAAGAATGAGATCACTTTGTTACTTACAATGACGATGTGTTCAAAGTTTAAAACTAAAAATTTAAAATTCGTTAGAGATGGGGTATAATGTAGACGAAAATGGATATTACGGAAAATTTGGAGGTGCTTACATCCCCGAAATGTTGTATCCAAACGTAGAGGAATTAAGAGAAAACTATTTGAAAATCTCTCAAGAGCCTGAATTTAAAAAAGAGTTTGATGATTTGTTGAAGAATTACGTTGGAAGACCATCTCCATTGTACTTAGCTAAGCGGTTGTCAGCAAAGTATGGTGCGAAAATCTATTTAAAAAGAGAAGATTTAAATCATACAGGAGCTCATAAAATAAACAATACAGTTGGTCAGATTTTATTAGCGAATCGACTGGGGAAAAAGCGAATTATCGCAGAAACCGGCGCAGGACAACACGGAGTTGCAACAGCTACAGTTTGTGCTTTAATGGGCTTAGAATGTATTATTTATATGGGAGCAGTTGATATTGAACGCCAGCAACCAAATGTTAAGAGAATGCAACTGTTAGGAGCAACTGTTGTTGCTGCAGAGTCTGGAAGTAAAACGTTAAAAGATGCAACAAACGAAGCAATTCGTGACTGGATTAATAATCCATCGGATACTTATTACATCATCGGTTCGGTAGTAGGTCCACATCCATACCCTGATATGGTAGCGCGTTTCCAAAGTGTAATATCAGAGGAAATGAAATGGCAATTAGAAGAGCATGAAGGAAGAGATTACCCTGATAGAATAATCGCTTGTGTTGGTGGAGGAAGTAATGCTGCTGGTTCTTTTTATCATTATTTAGATAATGATAAAGTAGAGTTAATTGCCGCAGAACCTGCCGGTTTAGGATTGGAATCAGGAAAAACTGCAGCTACTACAGCGAAAGGAAAACCAGGAGTTTTACATGCTGCGAAAACGTTGCTAATGCAAACGGAAGATGGACAAGTTGTTGAGCCATATTCGTTATCTGCTGGATTGGATTATCCTGGAATAGGACCAATGCACGCACATTTGTTCGAATCAGGAAGAGGGAGCTTTAAATACGTAACAGACGAAGAAGCTTTAACGGCTTGTTTTGAGTTAAGTAAATTAGAAGGAATTATTCCTGCATTAGAAACAGCTCATGCATTGGCAGTATTAAATCAATTGGATTTAAAGAAAGATGAAGTGATTGTGATTAATCTTTCGGGTAGAGGAGATAAGGATTTGGAAACTTTAATAAAATATATATAAGAATTCGTTGAATTTTTCTCACTATTGAGAGGAAAGGCGACCTGGCAATTTTAAATTTTTATAATGAAAAGAATTAAAGAAGCATTCGAGAAAAAACCAGATGGATTATTATCCATTTTTGTCACAGCTGGGTTTCCGAATTTAAACGATACAGTAGAAATACTAAAAGAGTTAGAAGCGAATGGAGTTGAGATGGTGGAGTTAGGAATTCCTTTCTCAGATCCTATGGCAGATGGTCCCGTTATACAGGAAGCAAGTGGGGTTGCCATCGAAAATGGTATGACGCTAAAGTTATTATTTGAGCAGTTAAAAGACATTCGAAAAGAGGTTTCTATTCCAATATTGTTAATGGGTTATTTAAATCCAGTAATGCAATATGGTTATGAAGAGTTTTGCAAAAGCTGTCAAGAAGTAGGGATAGATGGGGCGATTTTACCTGACTTACCGCTTTATGAATATAAGAAGGAATATAAAGATTTGTTTGAAAGTCATGGCTTAGCAAATACGTTTTTAATCACTCCTGAAACTGCGCCAGAAAGAATTAAAGAATTGGATAGTTTAACAAATGGGTTCTTGTATTTAGTTTCAAGTTCGTCTACAACGGGTAAGAAATCTGGTATTGATGGAACGATCGATTACTTGTCTAGAGTAAAGGATATGAATTTAACTTCACCTAGTTTAATCGGTTTTAATATTAAGGATTCAGAATCTTATAAAATTGCTTGTACGTATTCAAATGGTGCTATCATCGGAACTGCATTTATTAAAGCAATTGCGAATTCTAATAATTTTAAAACGTCTATTAAAGACTTTGTATCAAGCATTAGGTAATTAAAAAGGGCGGGTATTCTTCCGTCCTTTTATTTCCTATTTATAGTTATGTACTTGATTCTTAAAATTATCAGTAATTTTTATTGAGTTATTTTGAAAGTCAAGTTTTTTTTAACAACTGTAAATCCAATTTCTGAGCTTTCTACTGAATCCTAAATTTTCAAATACCTAATCTTGAAATTTCAGCTCAGCTTGAGATTAGTTATCCCAGAAATTAATTATTCAAATACGAGGATAAAATCTTAGTTGGATTAAGCTATCATTATTTGATGAGGTAGTTTTTTATTGTTCCTTCAGTTTTTCAACACCTATAATTTTGGTGTTAGCCAGTTAGATAGATTCATATTTAGAACTGAGCAGTTTTTCAAGAGCGTGCATTTCATCTCTATATTGAGCTGCTGAAATAAAGTCTAGTTCTCGAGCAAACTTTTCCATTTTCGATTTAGTTTGCTTAATTGCTTTTTCCAATTGATTTTTGGACATGTATTGAATAACAGGGTCAGCGGCAAGTCCGGCTTCAATATCAGAGTTCTCATACTCCGTACTTCTACCTCTAACGGTATCAACCATTGAGGTTTGTTGTAATATTTCTTCTCTGCTTTTTGCCAAGGATCGAGGTTTTAATCCATGTTCTTCATTATAGGCGGTTTGAATTTCACGCCTTCTATTTGTGGCATCAATAGTCTTTTGCATCGAGTCTGTAATTTTATCTCCATACATAATAACTCGACCATCAATATTTCTTGCTGCTCTACCTGCTGTTTGTGTTAATGATTTTTCAGATCTTAAAAAACCTTCTTTGTCAGCATCCAGAATTGCAACCAATGAAACTTCAGGTAAATCTAATCCTTCTCTTAAAAGGTTAACACCGATTAAAACATCTATATCTCCAAGTCGTAATGCTCTAAGAATTTCAACACGCTCCATCGTATCAATTTCTGAATGGATATATCTACACTTAATGTTAAGGTTTAAAATAAATTTAGAGAGCTCCTCAGCCATTCTCTTTGTAAGAGTTGTGCAAAGTGTTCTTTCATTCCTTTTAACTCTTATATCAATCTCGTTTAATAAATCATCAATTTGATTTTGAGTTGGTCTTACTTCAATAATTGGATCTAATAAACCTGTTGGGCGTATTACTTGCTCAACGATCACACCTTCACATAGTTCTAATTCATAATCTGCAGGCGTTGCACTTACGTATAGCGTTTGAGATTGTATAGCCTCAAATTCATCGTATTGTAACGGTCGATTATCTAATGCTGCAGGTAATCTAAAGCCGTATTCAACTAAATTCATTTTTCGAGATCGATCACCTCCGTACATCGCTTTTATTTGCGGTCGGGTAACATGGCTCTCATCAATCATCATGATAAAGTCTTCTGGGAAATAATCAAGTAGACAATAAGGTCTAGTTCCAGGAGCTCTTCCATCAAGGTATCTAGAGTAGTTTTCGATTCCACTACAGTATCCTAATTCTCGCATCATTTCTAAATCGTATTCTGTTCTTTCAAGCAGCCTTTTAGCTTCAAATTCTTTTCCTTCCGATTTAAAAAAAGCAATTTGCTTCATCAAGTCGTCTTGAATTTGTTTAATTGCATTTTGTAAGCTGTCTGGGCTTGTTACAAAAAGTGTTGCTGGATAAAGCATAGCCTCTTCCAATTTGGTTAATGAATGATTATTTAAGGGGTCTATTTGTTCAATAGACTCTATTTCATCACCCCAAAAAGAAAACCGGTAAGCATAATCTAAATACCCAGGGTATACATCAACGGTATCGCCTTTAACTCTGAAGTTTCCACGCTCAAATTCAATGTCATTTCTCGAATATAAAGCGGTTACTAAATGTTTTAATAACTGAGTTCGACTAATTTTTTGTCCACTTTTAATTAAAATGGAGTTGCTATTAAAATCGCTTGGGTTTCCCATACCATAAATACAAGAAACAGAAGAAACAACTATAGTATCATTACTGCCTGAGAGTAGAGCCGTAGTAGCACTCAATCTTAACTTCTCAATTTCCTCATTAATAGAAAGGTCTTTTTCGATATAAGTATTGGTAGTTGGGAGAAAAGCTTCGGGTTGGTAGTAATCATAATATGAAACAAAGTATTCGACCTTATTTTCTGGGAAGAATTTTTTAAATTCCCCATAAAGTTGAGCAGCAAGTGTTTTATTATGAGAAAGGATTAGAGTTGGCCGGTTAAGTTCTTTAATGACATTAGCCATGGTAAATGTTTTCCCCGATCCTGTTACACCCTGAAGTGTTTGAGCGGCAATTCCATCATTAAATCCATCAACTATTTGTTTAATTGCTTGAGGTTGATCACCTGTAGGCTGAAACTCCGAAACCAGTTTGAAATCCATAGCTTAAAAATAAGATTTTATACCATAAAAAAAGGTCATTCGAATTTCGAATGACCTTAAATATTGTTTAGGGTTTGATTAACCTAAATAAGCTCTTAACAATTTACTTCTTGAGTTATGCTTTAAGCGCTTAATTGCTTTTTCTTTAATCTGACGAACTCTTTCACGAGTTAAGTCAAATTTAGTACCGATTTCTTCCAAAGAAATTTCTCTGTTTCCATCAATACCGTAAAATAATTTTAAAACTTCTGCCTCTCTTTCAGTAAGCGTGGCAAGTGATCTTTTAATTTCTTTGTTTAATGATTCCTTTAATAAACCGTTATCGGCATTTGGAGAATCACCATTAACCATTACATCCAATAAACCGTGGTCTTCACCTTCTGCAAACGGTGCATCAACTGATACGTGACGGCTATTCATGTTCATAACATTGGAAACTTCGTTTTCAGATAAATCTAAAAATTCAGATATTTCCTTAGCATTTGGTTCTCTCTCTAACTGTTGTTCCAATTGAGATGTCCCTTTGTTAATTTTGCTAATTGCTCCAATCTTATTTAATGGTAATCTTACCATTCTTGATTGCTCAGAAATAGCTTGGATAATAGATTGACGAATCCACCATACAGCATAAGATATAAACTTAAATCCTCTTGTTTCGTCAAAACGTTTAGCAGCTTTAATTAATCCTAGGTTACCTTCGTTGATTAAATCAGGAAGTGTAAGTCCTTGGCCTTGATACTGTTTTGCAACGGAAACAACAAATCTTAAGTTGGCTTTTGTTAACTTTTCAAGAGCGTCTTGATCGCCTGCCTTGATTTTTTTTGCTAACTCTACCTCTTCTTCAGCCGTAATCAGACTTTCTTTCCCTATTTCTTGTAGATACTTATCTAAAGTAATACTATCTCTCTTTGTGATTGACTGGGTAATTTTAAGCTGTCTCATAGACTTTGTTTCTCAATATTTATTGACGCACGAAGATACGCCATAATAATGGCCTTGTCCAGTTTTTACACCTATTTTTTTAAAATTCAATAAAATGTTTTTTAACCAATTGATTGTGAGGGTTTTGGGTTTTTTTAGCTTGTAAGGTTTACGCAGTTATTTGTACGGGTTGTCGGAGCGTTAGTCTGATGTTGTAACAGATTTAGCTATGAATTTATTACTTTAGTATTGTTATTTGTCCAGTTTATGTTTAAATACTTGTCTCTTATAATAATTTCTGTTGCCATTTTGAGTTGTACAAACTTAGATGACCGCCATGTTTTCAATTACAAAATAACAGGAACAGCTGAGAAGGTGAGCAGCATGAAAGTCGTAATGGGACCAGGTATTGATTATGATTCAGAAGGCGAGATAAATTTGCCTGTTGATATTGAGCACGATGTTTATGGTGATAATTTGAATTATTTGCTCGAAATTTCACATTTAGATGTCAATGCAGATGTTAAGCTTGAAGTATTTATTGATGACGAGCTGATCGAAGAGAAAAGTCAGTTCACAACTATTGATGCAGTGAACACCATCTCAATTGAAGGTGTTTTTTCAAAGGATTAATTCAATCGCTCTAAAAGTTTTTCAGTTTCTATTTGATGCCCACAATTAAAGTGTTTTTTAGGACATTCTTTATGGCCATGTAATCCGCACGGTCGACACGTTAAATTTAAATCGTTTTCGATAACAACGGAGTTCTCAGATAAAGGTCCAAATCCAAAAGAAGGAACCGTACTGCAAAATAATGCTGTAGTGTTCGCATTAACTGAGGATGCTAGATGCTGAGGAGCAGAATCGTTTACGTAACACATTTTAGCATTTCGCATCAACGCTGCACTTTGTAACAAGTTTAATTTTCCACAAAGATTTTCAATATCTGAATTTTTAGATTGGTTAATAATTTCGTTCGCTAATTCCTTGTCGGAAGGCGCTCCTATGATTAACGTTTTAAAGCCTTGGACTTCGGTTAAAAACTCAACCCATTTTTCTTTAGGATATTGTTTTGTAAACCAAACTGAAGCTGGGGCAATTACAATATATGAGTTTGCTTGGTACTTATCTGTTTTTTGATAATCTTGAATCGAAGGATGAAGTTTTAATCCACGGTGAAACTGAGGCGAAAATTCTTTTATTAACGAATAGTTTCGATCAACTTCATGAAGACCTGTTCCTATTTCGTGTTTTATTTTTTTATGGAATAATGCAGAAAGTGGATTTTTATCAAACCCAATTTTGAGTTTGGCTTTTGAAAATGCGGTTAAAAGTCCTGCGTTAAAAAATCGTTGAATACCAATTACAATATCGTATTTCTCTTTTCGAATGTTTTTAAGAATTCTAATTAGATTTTTTATTTTCGCATCCTTCTTATTCCAAACAATAACTTGATTGATAAATGGGTGTTCACTAAACAAACTCTCATTACCTTTTCTTACCAGAATATCAATTTTTGATTTTGGAAAATTTAGATTTAAGGTCTCTAATAATGATGTTGCTAAAATAACATCACCGATAAAGGCTGTTTGTATGACTAATATTTTGTTGTAGTTTACCAATTGGTGTATTTTTATACAAATTTATTAATTTTTTATGGGACGGATTATTGGACTGGATTATGGGACGAAAAGAGTAGGTATTGCTGAGACGGATGATCTTAAGATTATTGCAAGTCCTTTGATTACAGTTCATAGTAAAGACGTGATTCAGTTCATAAAAGACTATATTCTTAAGCATGATGTTGAATCGGTTGTAATCGGTCATCCAAAAAATCTGGATGCAACAGATACTGATGCGACTAAATTGGTTAATGATTTTGTAAAACATTTAAAAAAGAAAATTCCAGCTTTAAATATTATTTTGGAGGATGAACGCTTTACAAGTAAAATGGCCTCACAGGCAATGATAGCTGGTGGCGTAAAGAAAAGTAAGCGTCGTGAAAAAGGGAATTTAGATAAAGTAAGTGCCGCGTTAATATTACAATCTTACTTAACCCGACAGTCGAATGGGTTTTAGCAAAACTTTTTGTTTTATTTTTGAAGAATGATTTTACCAGTTGTAGCTTTTGGAGATCCGGTATTAAGAGAGATCGGAATAGATATATCTAAAGATTATGAGGGTTTACCTAAACTAATTGAAAATATGTGGGAAACCATGTACGGAGCTGAAGGTGTTGGTTTAGCAGCACCTCAAATTGGAAAAGCGATACGTTTATTTATAATTGATGCTAGTCCGTTTGCTGAAGATGAACCAGGTTTGGAAGGGTTTAAAAAAGTGTTTATTAATGCTGAAATTCTTGAAGAAACTGGCGAAGAGTGGTCTTTTAAGGAAGGATGTTTAAGTATCCCAGGATTAAGAGATAACGTAAAAAGACAAGAAACAATAAAGATTAAATACTTTGATGAGCAGTTTAAGGAGCACATTGAAGAGTACAGTGGGTTTGCAGCGCGTGTCATTCAGCATGAATATGATCACATTGATGGTGTTTTATTCACCGACAAAATAAATCCCTTGAAAAAACAAATGATAAAGCGTAAATTAACAGATATTTCCAAAGGAATCGTAAAAGTTGGTTATCGAATGAGGTTTCCAAAATAAATAAAAAGTTTATGAAAAAGATTATTATACCATTTGTAGCAGGAATAATTTTAATGTCATGTGGAGCTGGAGATAAAGCTTCAACTGGCCTTTTAGAACAAGATTTAATTGCGGGAATAGAAGGTGTTCGTGCTAAATTCAATAATATTTTTGAGAACCCTAAAGATTTTGATCAACTAGCATTAAAACCTTTAAACGATAGTTTGGTTTATTTTGTTGACGCTCTAATCTCAGAGTATCCTAACTCAGCTGAATTACCAGAAGTGTTGTGCAGAGCTGGTGTTGCATCATTAAATGTGAAAAATAGTTCAAAAGCTATTCAGTTTTTATCCTACGTTGCTGATTCATTCCCAAATCATAAAGTAGTTCCCAAAGCAATGTACTTTATTGGAAGAACGAAAGAAGTTGTTTTAGAAGATTTAGAAGGGGCTAAAGAAGCGTATAAAATATTATATCGATCTCACCCAAACACAGTTTGGGGAATGAATGCTAGAACAAGCGTTGAGTTAATTTTAAAGCCTACAATGTTAGAAATTCCAACTGTAATAGAAGCTATAGATACTATAGCTAAATAATATAAACCAATTTAAAACCCGCTTTTTCGGGTTTTTTTATGTTCTATTGGCATCTCTAAAATCCATATTAAATAGTTTATTACCGACTGACAACAAACAGTGGAAGGTTTTCCTTGCTTGTTTGACTATTTCTACAATTTTGTGGGGGTTGCTAAAGTTTTCGGAGGAAAGAGAAGATGAGCTACAGGTGTTGCTAAAGTTTGAAAACTTCCCAAAAAATCAAATGCTTATTGGTGACTTACCTGAATCTATGCCTGTGAAAATAAGGGCTCAAGGTTTTGATTTAATTTCAAGGAGTTTCAGTTTTAATCAGGCTCAGGTTGTGATCGATTTGAGTAAATCCGTTGTGCTTAAAAAAGGGGATAACAACCAATACGTTTGGCTGCCAAAATTAAATTCAAAATCAATTATTGCAGCAATTGGAGCCAATTTGAAGTCTTCAATATATCCAGTTGACTCTGTAAATGTTTTGTTTTCAGAAAGAATCGAAAAAGAGTTAATAACAAGTTTTAAATACAAGTTAATAAACCCGGTTGATCATTACGTTTTAAATCAACCTTTAGTTTCACCATATAATGTGAAGGTCAGAGGAGCAAAGTCTGTTTTAAATAAAATTGATACTATTTATACCGAACTCCGCGTTTTTGATCGTTTGGAGTCTGATTTGGACCAAGATTTTAAGCTTGAAAAACCATTTGGTGTTGATTCTTTATATGAGGATAGTCTCAGAGTCTT
>TARA_B110000116_G_scaffold116183_1_pt1 | contig 28534 bp, 25 predicted proteins | sample TARA_B110000116 | Tara Oceans TARA_B110000116 (sample SAMEA4397355) | marine metagenome | biome: Polar Biome; feature: [ZZZ] marine water layer (ENVO:01000295); material: water (ENVO:00002006), including particulate matter (ENVO:01000060) such as... | depth 199 m
ACAGAAAAGCTCAAAGAGCTTGAAGCAGCTGAAGAAGCATCAAAAGAAGAAGAAGAGCAAATGCAATTGGATTTAGAAGATCCAGACATAGAAATGGTTGCAGAACGCTTCCACACTTCCTTAGCTAAACTCGTCACAGCCCGTACTGAGCTATCCAAGATTGAAGAGCAATTGGCTCACATCTTGAAAATGGAACGTGATGAACAGTTAGAGAAGTTAACTTCAATGACCGAATCTTATGAGACTACAAAACGCAAGATAGATGCACTTCAATCATCTGCTGAAGCTAGAGATGCAGCAGCTGTTGAAAATAACATCATGAATTTACTAAGTGCAGCTGCATCTGGTGGTTCAGTAGGTGGAGCTGATTTCGGAGACTTTGGAGACGCAGGAGATGATGATGAATATGAAGTCGAAATCTATGAAGATGAAGATGGTTCATTCTACTATATTGATCCCGATACTGGCGAAGAAGTACCTTGTGACGAAGACGGCAACGCACTCTGAATATAGGTCTAAAATCCTTAATTCATCAGAAGTTCAGGTTGTTTAGTCTTGACTTTTGACATAGACTGGTGGTGGAGCTTTCAAGAGGAGATATCAGAACAGTTTGACTTTTCAAAAGATAGAGAAGCTACAGCTTCTCATTTAGTTTCGAATGTAAAGCAGAATATTTCTTTAATTCGAGAACGTATAGAAAATAAAGATTTAATTCTCGTTGGAGCTGGCTTACAGAAAGATACTCCACTTCCCAATAATAATGTAATTGTAGCAGATGGTGCTTTGCGAGCTTGTTTAGAACAAAACATAATTCCCTCTATTGTGATAACTGACTTAGATGGATACATTCCTGATATTTTATGGGCTCGTCACCAAGGCTCTGAAATAATTTTACATGCACATGGAGATAATATTGCTCGCGTTTTTCAATACTTATCTGATATAAATCCAAATTGTATTACTACAACTTATCCTTCGACTTATAGTAATTGTTGGGGTGGTTTTACGGACGGTGATAGGGCATTAATGACGTCTTTATCATTAAATTGTAATACTATAAAAATGGTAGGTTTTGATTATAATGTGATTGGAAATTATTCCGGAGATTACAGTCCTAGAAAATTAGAAAAATTAGTATGGACTAAAAAGATAGTAGAAGCTTGCATAGAAAGAAGTAACAAGGTACTCTAATATCCTATTATTCGAATAAATGCATCTTCTAGATTAGTTACACCAGTACTAGTTTGTATTTCATTTATGGTACCTATTGCTTTTAGTTGTCCTTGATCAATAATTGCTATTCGGTTACATAAGGATTCGGCCATTTCTATTATATGTGTAGAAAGTAAGACAGTTTTACCATTTGCAGATAAATTCTTAATCCAATCCTTCAAAAGTTTAGTGTATCTTGGATCAAGCCCACTTGCAGGTTCATCCAGCAATACCATATCAGGATCATGTATCAAAGTCATTGCAATAGCTAATTTCTGCCTCATACCTTTCGAATATGTTCCCACTTCATGATAAATTTGTTCTCCCAATCCTAAGGATTTAGCATAATATCCAATACGTTGTTTAATCATGTCACTTGAGAGTTTACGGAGATTTCCGATTAATTCTAATGTTTCCGCCCCAGTAAGTTTATCATAAATTAAAGGATTTTCAGGTAGGTATCCCATCATAGATTTAGCTTTGAGTGGCATTCGTTGTAAGTTAACTCCACCAATTTGAATTATTCCTCTTGTTGGTTTTAATAAGCCACACATCATTTTGATTGTAGTTGATTTTCCAGCCCCATTTGTTCCTAAAATTCCAAATACTTCTCCACTTTTGACTTCAAATGATATGTCTTTAGCGGCAGGCTTATTGCCATAATATTTGGTTAAGCCTTCAACTTTAATCATTAGTCCTGAGGTGGGTGCCTTAACTTAAGACCCCATGTCCATTAGTAATCAGATGGTTGAAATCGAAGAGTTAATAATTACCATATAAATTCTAAATGAAATATTATGATAATTATTTTTGTATTTAACCAAATTAGGAGATACAACTAATAATAATGGTTCAAGACGATCAGCAAAAACGATTAAATAAATTTAATTCTATTCTAGAGTCTATTAATATCTCAAACCTTCCTATTTTGGTTGAGGGGAAAAGAGATACAAAAGCATTGAAAGATTTAGATTGTATCGGTCAAATTATAGAATTAAATAATGGTAATTCATTACTTTCTACAGTTGAATCTTTAGTTAAGAAGAATTCTTCTAAATCCTTTATAATATTGACGGATTGGGATAGGACAGGGAATATTTTAGCAGCGAAATTAAAGAAATATGGAGAATCTTATGACTTGGTACCTAATATGAAAATAAGGAATGAATTAATTTTGCTTGGATCAAAAGATATTACCTGTATTGAGGAATTACCAACTCTAATTCATAAATTTAGAAGGGAAACTAAAGCATACCGTTAATAATCCTTATTTCATCTTAAACTATGGCTATGTCTACAGACTTAAATTCTAAGTCCCAAATTAAGAACAGTACTATAGACAAGTCATTATCTAAGATTCTTGATATTAGAGAAAATAGTGGTGAATCTGATACTAGTGGTATTTTAGATTCAGAGATTACTAACTTTCTTTCATTGGATAAAAAATTGTCAATAGCTATCGATGAGGCCTATACTTACCATTTAAAACTCCGTAAAGAAATGGGCACTGCTTTATTGATGAAGAGTGAAAAGGAATTGGTTAAGTGTCTTCAAGAGGGTTTTGTTAATTTTTATGCACCAGCCACAGTGAATCCATATGTTGCCATTGCAGGCAAGGGTCCTTGGATAATTACTGCTTACGGGGCTGTTTTACATGATAATGGAGGTTATGGTATGTTGGGGGCAGGTCACGGTCCAGAGACCGTAATAGATGCGATGTCTGGTAATTGGGTAATGGCTAATGTCATGACGCCTTCATTTTCACAACAGCGTCTTGTGGATAGGTTACGTAAAGAATTAGGACATACTCGCGGCGACTGCCCTTTTAGTCATTTTATATGTATGAATAGTGGATCTGAATCAGTTACGGTAAGTCTTCGTATAGCTGATGTTAATTCCAATAATCTTACCTCTCCAGGATCACGTCATGAAGGTAAAGAAATTAAGTTGCTTGCAATTGAGCAAGGATTTCATGGCCGAACAGACAGGCCGGCTCAATTATCACATTCTTGTAAAGAGGGATATGATAAAAATTTAGCATCTTTTAGAGACAGAGATAATCTGTACCTAGTCCCATCAAATGATATTGAAGCACTTAGAGATGTGTTTGCTAAAGCAGATAAGGATAATGTCTTTATTGAGTTGATGGCAATAGAGCCAGTCCAAGGAGAAGGTAATCCTGGGCAATGTGTTACTAGAGAATTCTATGATGAGGCGCGTAAATTAACAATAGAACATGGTTCTTTATTATTGGTAGATTCAATTCAAGCTGGCATTAGAGGACAGGGTTGTCTATCAATTATTGATTATGATGGCTTTCAAGATTGTGAAGTTCCAGATTTAGAAACTTGGTCTAAAGCTATGAATGCGGGACAATATCCACTTTCCGTATTGGGTATGAATTCAAGAGCTTCAGAGATTTACGTTACTGGTATTTATGGAAATACAATGACAACAAATCCAAGAGCTTTAGAAACTGCAATATCAGTTCTCGATAATATAACTCCCGAATTAAGGCAAAATATAAAAGATAAAGGTGTTGAATTTTTAGAAAAATTAAATATTCTTTCTAAAGAATTTCCCGAATATATTACTAAGGTACAAGGTACTGGTTTATTGTGTAGTGTTGAATTAAAATCCGATATTCTTCCAGTTATTGGCTTTGATGCCGTAGAACCCTGGTGCCGTAGGCGAGGTCTCGGGGTAATTCATGGTGGAGAGAATGCTCTTCGTTTTACACCTCATTTCGAGATAACTTCTGAAGAAATAGACTTAATAATCTCAATTGTAAGAGAGGCAATTATTGCCTTTACAGATTAAAAATTATTTTAGTTTAGTTCCTAACCCTTCTTCTACAGCATCTAAAATTTCGTTAGATTTCAATAATTTTACCATGGCATTGTGATCACGGTACAATGGCCTGTCTTCATCTAAATAATCTACATATTTCCGTATGACGCCATGGGCAATAGATGTACCCTTACCAAGTTTTTTCCCTCTTATATCTAAGGCTTGAGCGGCGGCCATCATTTCAATACCTAATACTCCGAAACAATTGTCCATTATCTGTTTTGTTTTTTGACATGTAGTTAATCCCATGGAAACAAAGTCTTCTTGATCTGCAGCAGCCGGAATTGATTGATTTGCAGCAGGATGTGATAGTATTTTAGTTTCAACAATTAGCGCATCTGCGGTGTATTGAGAAAGCATCATTCCTGAATGCAAACCAGGTTTCTCAGTTAAGAATGGTGGCAATCCTACCGATAGTGCCGGATTTGTCAATCGATTCAATCTTCTTTCAGATAAAACTGCAACCATACTAAGACCAGTTCCAATCATTTCCATAGGTAAAGCAACAGGGCTGCCTTGGAAATTTGCTCCAGTTAGTACTTCTTTTTCATTTGTTAAAAATATAGGATTATCTCCGACACCATTTAGTTCAATTTCTATTTGTTTTCTTGCAAAATCTAAGGAATCCCTAAGGGTTCCAGCAACTTGAGGTGTCGATCTCATAGAATAAGCATCCTGAACTTTTTTCTCCCCGCTGAATAATATTTCGGACCCTTCAGCTAATAAATTTAAATTGGCGGCTATTTTTTGAGATCCACTAAATCCTCTAAGAGAGTGTATTCTTTTATCATATGGTTTCATATTAGCTTTCAAAGCTTCTAATGTCATAGCTGCAGCAATATCATGCATTTTCATCCATCTTTCAGCATCATGGAGTACAATTGCAGCTAAAGCCGTAAGAACATTACTTCCGTTAATTAAAGACAATCCATCTCTTGCTTGAAGTTCCAATGGTTCTAAACCTATATTTTCTAAAGCAATTCTAGAATCTATAATTTCTCCATTTACAAACATTTCACCTTCCCCCATTAATGCTAAAGCAATTTGGGACATTGGAGCTAAATCTCCACATGCTCCAACAGAACCCTTTTCACAGACTACAGGTGTAATTTGATTATTTAATGCATCTCTAAGATATTCAGTTATCTCTCTTCGTCCACCAGAATACCCTTTGGTATGGACATTAATGCGACCACACATTGCACCTCTAACAAGTTCAATATCCATAGGATCACCAATACCTGCAGCATGGTTTCTGACCAGAAATTTTTGAAAATCTTGAGTTTGTTCAGGCGTTAATGTAACTTCAGAAAATTCACCAATACCGGTGGTTATTCCATACATTGTTTCATGTGCTTCAATTTTATGTTGAAGCATGTCTCTACAATCGTCGATTCTTTTCCAAGATTTCTTAGTTACTTCAACATTTTCATTATCTCGAGCAATGCTTACTAATTTATTGATGGTTAAAGAATTGCCATCTAGAGCTATAGTCATTACTAGCTAATAATTAGGCATTAAATAAACTTCTTAGACTTCGAACTCTTTTTATTGGGGTTTCATAGGGCCTTGTGTCTGTTTCGACTGACAAACAAGTTTTAGAGCTTAAAAAGGATGCATCCTCTTATTTGAAATTGGAAGATTTTTCTAAAGCTCAGAAGACAATTAAGAAGGCTTTGGAGTTGAAACCTAATAGTAAGAGTTTAATTCATGAGTTAGCCAAAATTGATTTAAAATCTAAAAATTTTGCTTCGTCACTTGAACTGTTACTAGGATTAGAAGATCAAGTAACTAAAAAAAATATTTTGTATAAGGACATAGGGTTAGCTTACTTTGGATTGGGTAAACTAGAAAAAGCGCTTTATTTCTCACATAAATCATTGGAAGAGAGTCCGAAATATATTGAAGCGCTAGTTCTCAAAGGAAAAGCCCTCCGTGAGCTAGAAAATTTTGATGAAGCCCTATCTGTATTTGACACGGTTCTTTCAAAAGTTTCTAACCATAGAGATGCATTATACCAGAAAGGTAAGATTAATCATAATTTGGGTAAATATCGAGAATCCCTTGACTTATTTGACAAAGTTTTAGCCATTAGCCCTAGAGATACAGAGGTACTTCAGGCCAAAGGCCTATCACATGATGAATTAGATGAATTCAAAGCAGCTTCGGATGCAATTACAAAGAGTAAAACAGTAGAGAATGAAGTAATCTATAATGATAGAGGAGTAGCTTTAACTCGTTTAGGATACAATCATAAGGCAATAGATAGTTATCGTAGAGCACTTTCTTCTAATCCTAAATATGCAATTTGTTGGTTTAACCTAGGTAAGGCTCTGTTTCGTGTGGGTGATCTTAAAGAAGCCTTAAAGGCTTTCAAACAATCCACTGAGTTAAATCCTAAGAATAGAAGTGCTTGGAATAATAGAGGAGTTACTCTTCGCCAACTTAATAGATTAGAAGAGTCTTTAGATTGTTATGACAGGGCTATTGCTCTCAAAAAAAGCTATTCATGGGCATGGCACAATAAAGGATATGTTTTAGAATTACTTGATCGACCTCGTGAGTCTTTAGAATGCTTTCAAGAGGCTTTGAAGCATAAACCAAGTTCAAATGAGCATGGCGGTAATGAATGGAATAAACTTAAAAAAGATACAAATAAAGCCATCGAAAGAATTAATAAAATAATAGGTGAATAATTTGGATATTGTTGATATTATTGAATCTGGTGAAGAGTTATTAGAAAAGGGTAAAGTTGGTCAAGCACATAATAAATTTTTGGAAGCTTTAAAAATAGTTCCAGACGATCCACAAATGCATAATCGCCTTGGTATGTTTGAGATGGCACGTAATAATCCTGAAAAGGCTAAAAAATATTATCAAGAAGCGTGTAAATTAGCACCTGAAGTTTCTCGTTATCATATGAGATTAGGAGACTCGTTACAACGTTTAAGTAAGTATGAAGGCGCAATTCAATCTTACTCTAGATCTCTGGAATTGGAGCCTAAGAATGCTCCAGCTTGGAATAACAGAGGCTTTGCCAATTTCAATATAGATAGATGGGATGAAGCCCTTCGTTGTTATGACGAATCAATGCGCTCAGACCCTACCTATGCAGTTGCATGGTATAACTATGGTTATACACTTCAATTATCAGGCCGTTTAAATGAGTCTAAAGATTTTTACCAGAAGGCCGTTGATTTAGATCCAACCGATAAGATTGCTTGGAATAATCTAGCTAATGTACATTATAATCAAGGTCAATATGAAAGAAGTATTGAGATATATAAGAAATCCTTAAAATTAGATAGTGAGTATGTAATTGCCGTTAATAATATTGGAAATGCACTTGATCACCTTCATAGGTATCAAGAATCAATCCCCTATCACGAGAGAGCTATTGAATTAGATTCTACATTTCACTATGCATGGATGGCTAAAGGTCGTGCCCTAACTAAATTAAATAGAGCAGAAGAAGGATTAGAATTTATAGAAACATCCATTGAATTAAATTCTGAAGATCCCGATTATTACGAAGCCTTAGCTTATTGTTACATTGAGTTGAATCTTTTGGATAAGGCTCGAACGATTTTAAATCAAGGATTAGCCTTAGATGGGCAGCATGTTCCTTGTTGGATTGCATTAGGTGATGTAAATGCCCATAAAAATCCGCTTCAATCATTACAATGTTATGATGAAGCAGTCCGTGCACAAGATGTATTATCAAGAAATAGAATGAGAGATTTAGATTGGATTGAGAAAGGTCGGATTTTACATGAAGCAGGAGTTATGCATGAGGGAATAAGGCAGTACAACAATGCAATAAATGTAGCATCATCAACAAGTAGACCCTACTTCAAAATGGCTGAAATTTTACTTAGAGATGACCTATATGAAGACGCCAAGGAGGTAGTAAAGAAGGGATTAGCTGTAGATCCAGACTCAATTACAGGCTATGCTTTACTTATTCAATCATTGAGTTCTTTGGAAATTAATGCAGATATTGATAATTTAATATCAAAGTCACGAAATTCACAAAGACTTCGAAGTTTACTCGGGTCTAAATTAGTCGATATCAATCCGTCCAAAGCCTTAGAAATTTTAGATAAAAACATTTATGAAGATATTATGAACCGGATTGCTTGTTTCAAAAATTTGAATGAGAATGAAAAAGCTTTGAATTTATCTAAATTTGCTATTACTATTAAGCCAGACGATGTTAATTCATGGATAGCTGCAGGATGGAGTTCCTATGATTTAGAAAAATATGAGGAAGCCAATAACTTCTTTGAATCTGCATTAGGTTGTGACCGGTTATGCCCCGATGCTTTGTTTGGAAAAGCTTCAGTTATGAAAATAAAAGGTAAAGATTATTCACATTACCAAAAAGCATTGGCTGAAATTGACGCACAATTAGTTATTTAGATATTAAATCCAAAAATATAGTTTCAATATCTTTTGAAACTTTTTCCCAAGAAAATAATTTTTCAACTCTTTTTCTTCCCCTTTTACCCATTTGTTTTGCCATTTCAGGATAGCTCCATATTTTTTCTAATGCTTCAGCAATAGCTTCTGGATCTAATGGTTCTACAATAAAACCTTCATTAGAAGATATAACTTCTCTAACGCCAGGAATATCGCTAAGAATTAGAGGTTTACTAGAGGCCATTCCTTCTAATCCTACTATGCCAAATGCTTCTAGTCTAGATGTTGAAGGTAAAACTACAACATCAGTGGCAGCATAATAAGCAGGAAGCCAGTAATCCGATATAGGCCCAACGAAAACAATTCGTTCTTCTAATCTTAATTTTTTCGTCAAATTCTTCAACCAAGAAAGATAAGGTCCATCACCAATAATCAAGAGTTTTCCATTTTGAGTATAGTTTATCGCTCTTATTAAGATGCCAATTCCTTTGTGGGGAACTAATCTTCCAACAAATAGTGCAAGGGATTCATCTTTCTTTGCATATTTTTCTCTGATAAATTCACCTTCATTTGCAGGGTGAAATCGACTAATATCAACTGCATTTGGAACAACATCCACATCAATATCCCATAAACTTTTGGAAGTGGTCGCGTAACTATTTGTTGTTGAAATTACTCTGTCTGCAGCTTCCAGTGGATATCTCCCAAGCATATTCTGATATATATTTACAGCTAGATTTCCAAACATTCCCTTTAGTTCTAAGTCACAATGATGGGTTACTACTAGTGGTTTGTTAGATTCCTTAGCTCCCTTTGCAGCAAATCGTTCTGTAAATGGCGGAGGTGAGTGAACATGAACAATATCGGCATGACTCATTCTCACAAAAGTTTGAATAGCTGTGACTAGAGGTGTATTATACATATTAATCCACTGAGGTAGTCTCGTTATTTTTATTCCATTAAGATTCTCAGTTTCCGGCATCCGGCCATATCTAGATGTTACAACTTCTACTTCATGACCTAATTTAATTAAATTTTCACAAAGGCCAAGAACGTGTGATTCTACTCCCCCGAAATGGGGATGAAAATATGGAGTTACTTGTAATATATGCATTAAATAATTGTACTCTGAGATTCATAAGTTCCAGAAACTGATGCATTAGGGCCAATTTTAACATGACTTCCTAAGATAGTTCCAGCATTTATGGAAGCATTTATTCCAGTATTAACATTATCACCTATAATTGCTCCAAGTTTTCTTCTTCCCGAATCTACTTTTTTTCCTTGATGTACTACATTTATAGTATTTTTATCTAACCTTAAATTTGCAATTTTGGTTCCAGAACCAAGATTACTATTATTTCCAATTATTGAATCTCCCACATAATTATGATGAGGAGCTTTTGCACCTTTCATTAATATTGAATTTTTAATTTCGCTTGAAGCCCCAACTTTGTTACTTCCACAAAGTACAGTTCCAGTTCTAAGGTATGCATTAGGTCCAATGATACAATCTTTACCAATCCAAACAGGTCCTTCAATATAGGTTCCAGACTTGATAATTGAATTTTCACCTAAGTATAAATCTCCTTTTATTGTAACATTATCTTCAATGATTCCCCGATTTTTATTACTAATATTTTTCATGTAAACTTCATTTGCAGTAATTAAGTCCCAAGGCGATCCGATGTCTTTCCAAAATCCGTTATGAGTTACTATTCTTATTTCTTCAGCTATAGATTGTAATGCGTCAGTAAGTTCATATTCACCTCTTATAGACTTTCCAATCCCATCTATTGCTTCAAATATTCGTTTATCAAATATGTAACTCCCTGCGTTTATCGTTCCTTTACCTTTTACACCCTTTTCAATGATGGACGCTAAATAATTATTTTGACTTTCTACAACTCCAAAGTTAGAACAGTCTTCTACTTCTGTAACCATCATTGCTAAACTTTTTTGTTCATGATTAAGATTAGTTAAATTTTCAGCATTAATAATCATATCTCCATTTATGCAATAGAATCTATCTTTAATTATGCCCTTAGCTTGTCCAACAGCATGCCCTGTTCCTTTCTGTTCTTCCTGAGTAATATACTTAATATTGGTTTCATATTTCTTTCCATTTCCCAATTTATCTGAAATATCTTTCATTTGGTATCCTATTAAAATAAAAACATTTTTAACTCCGACTTTCTTTAGTTCATAGATTTGTCTTTCAATAATTGATAATCCACCGATTGGCAATAGAGGTTTTGGATTGTTTTCAGTTAATGGCCACATACGTGTCCCTTTTCCGGCAGCTAGTATCAATGCATTTTCAATCATATTTCTTTCTTAATCCTATCTATTAAGAGGGCATTTATCTCTGCTCCATCTATTTTACCTCTGAATTCAGACATTACTGACCCCATTAATGGACCTATGGCTGCCATTCCTCTTTCTTTAACGAATTCTTTTTTATCATTAATTAATATATCTATGTAGTCTTTAACCTCTTTTTCGATGTTTTCACTTCCAAGTTGTATTTTTTGCCCCATTGCAGTTTGAATGAGAGCATCCTCAATACCTTCTTTAGATATTCTTTTTTTATTCACTAAATCTAATACGGAGATTATTTCATGATTTGATATAATCGGCATCTCTCTAGAGACTATATTTGGTAAAGTATGTAATAAAATACGAGATATAATTTTAGGATCTCCACAATGTTCCATCAATAATTTAAATCGTTTATCTAAATTTCGTGAAACTATCTGTTTTGATTCTTCATCATTAAGGGGCAATAATTTTTCTCTCTCATCAAGAGTTTTTGGAACAATAACTTGAATGTTCTTTAGCTCTAGTGGCGGTATATCCGTTTCAGGATACATTCTTGAAGCTCCAGGCATTGGTCTAATATATCTTGTTAAATTTTCAGGAGTTACTCTTCTAACTTCTTTTGGAACGCCAGCTGTCTTTACTCGTTCAATTACTCTATTAATTGCATCTTTAACCATATTCTCTTCTCCAAAGATAAGAACAAAGGCATCATCTTTTTTACAATCTAATATTTCGTGTATTTTTCTGGTTTCTTTTTCAGAAATTCCATAGGCTGGTAATTCATCACTATGCATTAATCCTTTGACTCCGGCTTTTATTGCATAATCTGCTAGTTCTCTTCCCATTCTCACGTGATTCTTTTTAGATTCCTTAGTTCCTAAGATTCCTTTCCATCCTATTAATTTACATGCAATTGCAAATTTACGTTTTTCAAAATATTTAGATACAATGACTGGTTCTAAAGTTTTTCCTTTAGTTAAATCATTTAGATTTGATTGTCGTATCATTTCATTTTCAACAACTTGAGGCATGCTTGACAAATCTTGAAACCCTTTCAGTTCAACACGTTGTCCTCCATTTATGGAAACATTAACATCTTGCCTAATTGTTCCTAATCCTCTTTTAACATTACAAGCTCTTAGAAGTCGTCCAAGGGCTTTTGCAGCTTGCTGAACCTGCTTTGATTCTTTAAGTTGTGGTTTTGTAGTTACCTCTAAAAGAGGTATTCCTAGTCTGTCCAAAAGATATTCATCTTTATTTTTACCATGTCTACAAGAATCTTCTTCTAAGCAAATTTGGTCTAATTCTAGGATTCCACCTTCATATTCGATTTGGCCACCCGTTGCAATTAGCGCAGTTCTTTGAAAACCACTTGTATTGGATCCGTCAACAACAACTTTTCTCATAAAGTGAACTTCTTCAAGAATTGTAGAGTTTACTAGTTTAGCAAATTGGAGTGCTATATTCACAGCTTTCATGTTTGGCCCGCGAGGAGGTTCTTCATCGGTATATACTAAACAATTACATCCTCTATTAAAATAGGTAAATTCTCTTATCCCTTCGGACTTTGCAGCAACATCTATATTTCCCATTTCACTGGAAGTTGCGTGTAATTTTCTCTTAAATATCTGGCTATCTTCAATATCAAATTCATCACATTTACAGAAAAGTTTTCCACAGTCAAGCTGCTGATGAACTTCTAGTCCAGCCTTCAAACTCACGTAATGGACGCGTACTTCTAGTTTTTAAAAGAAGCGGTGAACATATTCTTATGTTTTTTAAGATAATATAATGCAATTATGCTTAATATTGGCCCTATAATAAGAAATCCCATTGCCAATACAGAAAAGAATGCTCCAATTTGTGCATTTTTATAAGATTGAAGTTTATATGTAACCCATGCTCCCCAAATTCCCATTAATGAAAAGAGAAAAATTAAGTTTGGACACCAAGAGGATATTTTCAGATATACATTCTCTTCCAAAAAGACCTCACCCTCCCCTTCTTCCATTATAAAAGTAAAACGATTTATTCCTTCAATTCCTTCATCAGTATCAGGTAGTCTTAGATTTGATTCTTGAGGTGCTACGAAAAATTCCATTGTAGCGTTCTTATGCATTGGTGCTATTATTTTAGTAACATATTTGCCCGGTGGTGCTAGAATATGGTATGTTCCTTTTTCTTTATATTCATAGTCCATTTCTATATTATTAAATAATATGGTTATATTTTTTAAGTCAGAGGTATTATTTTTAACAATAATTTCTAGATTGATATCGTCATATTTGTTGTAATCGGAATCGAAACCAACTACTAAACTCCATCCAGTTAGCAGTCCCATTATTGATGAAGATAGTATCAATATTGCGATAATCTTCGCCATATTTTGTTTTGGTAGTTCCATTTTATATTTTTTGTAGTCTATAGGTATTTTTGTATTTTGAACAAGGCCATTCTTGTTCTTTTCTTTTTTAGGAATCAGAATACTAATTTTATCATTTTCGAGTGTAATTTCTAATTTAGAATTACATGATGTGCATATTTTTTCAAAAGTTCCACTACTATATCCCATTAAAATTAATTTATTGACATTACTACAATGAGGACACTCATATTCTTTCTTCGACATTTATGCTATTTCAGGACTATTATCTTTAATATTTGGTATTTGACCTTTCTTACCAATTTTTATTTGAGGTATTTCTATTTTAAATGGAGGTGGTAAATTTATTTTTTTAGCAATATTAAGAACTTCGAAAGAACCTTGGGCTAAAACTCGATTGTGTACATTTTCGGCTATATCATCAGGTAATTTATGTTCTTTTTCCCATTTTAGTTCAGCTTTAGTGATATTGTCTTTATCATCGTCATGATATGCAATTTCACAGTCTAGTTGAACAATTCCTAATATTCCGTATGAGACAGTATATCTCATCTCAACAGATAAATCGGTTTTATTTTTTTTTCTTACAGAGATGATATTTGTGTTATGATCAATTCGAACTTGTTTTTGAGGTGCTGACTTGCGATGTCTTTTTGCTTCAATTCCAATTATTTGAAAACCTTTTGCGGGCATAAATATCTTACGAGCGCCAGTTATTGATATTTTCCCTTAAAATTAAGAGGTTATTTTTATTATCCCTTTTCTTTGAATAGTTAATGTACAAGGTCCTTGGAATGGCCATGATGATAGCCATGGTCTCTATGGCTGGCTGTCAAGAAGCTGAACCTAGCCGTACAATTGTCTCTTTACAAATAGATTCAGATGGCGAAAATAATTGGATATATATTTATACAATTCCTCGTATAAATATGGGTAATCTTAGTATAAAAGTGGGTGAGAATAATATCACTCATTCATCTGTTTTTAGTCATCAAGTTCATATGTCTAATGAAGAGATCTCAAATATTACAGATTCAGACGATTATTTCTCTTTAATAGTTTCAGCCGACCTTAAGAACACACATTGGGAATTTATATGTAAAATACGTATAACTTCCTTAGAATCCGACGAAGAATCCTTTGTAGCAGATGTTTTAATAGATGATGGCGATAAAGAAATAGAAAAGGTATGGCAATTACCTTACAATTTGCCATTAGAGTTCAAGTCATGAATATATCCAAGACACCTATTGCATATCAAATAACGGTAGGTTTTGTACTGCTTTTTCTAATATATTTGATTTTATTTCAAGTTGGTTTGATAAGTTTTGATGTTAGTGATTTATTGATGTTTTATTCATTTTCAGTTTATACGGTTTCTTTGGCTGCAGTATTAGGTGGCATACTTACTGGAATGTTTATTGCAACTCGAGCCCTTTCGAATCAAGGGTTTACGCCATTTGAAGTATCAATGTTAAGGCTTAGAGATGATATACACAATCTTGAAAAGGAAGTCCATAAGATATCTAAAAGCTTAGATGATGATAAAAGCAGCTCCGAAGACAACGAGTAATAGTTATATAAACTTTCTACTTTAATGGGTCATATGTCTAGAGTAAATTACAACTTTTTAGTGGCAATACTCGCAGCAGTTTTGATTTCACCAATTGCAGGTGTAAATCAAAATATTATAGAGAATAAATCTGAACTTTTAGTTAATGACTACAGTACCCAATCTCGTGATGGTGATTATGAAGTAATGATTGAACCAGCACCCAGTAATGAAGGTTTATCTGAAGTAACGCGTTGTGAAGAAATAACTGCCGAATTTCAAATTTCTAATACTGGAGATCTTGATGATACCTATGCACTTTCAGTTAGTTGGTATGATGAGTACAATTATGGATGGGATGGAAAACCAGATCAAGAGACAGTTTCCATAGCATCAGGAACTCAAAAGATAGTTTCTTTCACATTTCAAGCACCAGTCCAATTTGTAGCTGATGATGATGAAATGGATTATACCGTTTCTGCAGCTTCTGAGAATTCCACTACAGTGGGTTCAGATGCCACTCAAGTCTTAGTAATCGATGATGTTTATGCAGTAGATGTTTACATGAGACAAGGGGATTCCAAAGAAGCCGACAGAGGTGAATCAGTTTTTTATTCGGTTGAAATGAAGAATGTAGGTCAAAATGGAGATAATTTTAGCATAGACACTTCAGAGATGCCAAAAGATTGGAATGCGGTTTTAAGTCAATCTTATGAATATCTTGATCCTCAAGAGACTGTCACTTTTACTCTCGAAGTAGTTATTCCAGATACTGCAGCTGAGGATGAATATGCATTCATTCAGATAATAGTGAATGTTCAAGTTTCAAGTTATGATTACATATACAATTTTTGTAATTCTAATACAACTGTTACAGATGGAAGACTTTATGCAGTTGATATCATACCAGATTCATATCACAAGATGGTTATCCCTGATGGTCAAGTATTATATAATTTATATGTTACCAATGAGGGAGATGGCGTGGATTCTTTTATTTTGGAATTAGGTGAAGTAATGGCTCAAGGTTGGGGCTCAAACCTTAGTCAGTTCACAATAGAAGATTTAGAACCGCAGGAAGAGGTATTAGTAGTTATGAATGTTACAAGCCCATCAGGTTCTATTGAGGGAGACTGGTCAGCTTCTGAAATAATAATTAGTTCAACGACTCGCGAACAATTTACAGATTCCGTAGAGCTGAATACTTCAGTTCGAATACCAGTAAGAGGTCTAGATTTGACTGTTGAAAATTTTGATAATAGTGGTAATCCTTCAACAATAGTTGTATATTCTTTTAGTTTAGAAAACACAGGTACTGATCCTGATGATTTTTCATTAAGCATTGTTCGCTGTGATGATTGTAGTGCATGGGGTGCTTCATTGAGTACACATCATATATCCGATTTAGATGATGGTGATTTTTATGACTTTGAGATGTATATCGAAATTCCGGATTCTGCACGTAATACGGATTCAGCTGAGATGACTGTTTTTGCTCAATCTGATGATGATTCCGAAGTTGAACAGAGTGTTTACACAATCACCAGTGTCGAAAGAGTTCTCAATCGTCAAATTACATGGACTTCAGGAGTGGTATTAAATCCAGGAGATAGCTCAATAATAGATATTAGCATTTCAAATTATGGAAACAGCTACCAATCATATACTTTTGAATCTGATGAACTTCCAAATGGTTGGGATTTTACTAATTTCCCATATCAGACTGGTGATTTAGAACCATACATAGGTGATGAATTCTTTAGTGTTCCTTTCACAGTATCAGAAAATGAAAATCCAGGGTATTATAATTTCACCATAGATGTAATATTGGATAATGACAATTACAAAATAGAATATTTTGAGGTATCAGTTAAAATCGAATATTATGCTGAATTCATTATAGATGTTTTAGTTGATGATTCGTTTCAGGGCCCTGGTGAAACTCATTTCTTTAATGTAGAAATAACAAATAATGCAAATATAGATGATACAATTAGTTTATCTGTTTTTGAGATTCCAACAGGTTGGACTACTTGTTTTAGAGTTGATCAAGATTGTACAGATGAAATCACAGTCTCTGAGGGAACAAAGAGTTCATTTGTTCTAGAAATAACTACAAATTATGATGAGCCAGCTAATACCGTAAATGGCAAATTTCTGTACATAGAAGGTGTCTCAGGTTTAAATAATAAAGTAACTCATTTTGACACACTTTCGATTTTTACAAATCCAGTTTATGAGTTGACGATAACAGTTAGTTCTGATTCTAAAGAGGGAACTTCTGGCGAAATAATTCCATTCCAAGTTACAATTGCAAATATAGGTAATGATCTAGACTTTGTTCGTTTACCTCCCGTAGTTGCCCCGGTTGGATGGCTCGCTTCTTGGTCAGAATCACAATTTACTTTAGGTGCTCAACAGTCCAAAATTGTTTATCTTAATGTTGAAGTTCCAGAAACAGTTTATGGTGGAGACAATATGATTAACGGTCAAGTCTTATCTGACCAATCTGGACAAGCTTTAGATTTACATTTTACAGTTTATGTAGATGAGAAACCAGATATTGATATTGAATTAAAATTGACTGCAGGAGAAGTAGTAGCCGGTATGACTGGTAAGTTCACAGTTAGATTAACAAACAATGGAAACACCATTGAAAATTTAGATATTACAATCGAAGGAAAACGAGCTTCTTGGTTTAATTTACCTGCAGATTCAGTACGTTTAGAGCCGGGGGATTTCCAAGAAATAGTTATTGAAGTTAAACCCCCAATGACACAGGCTGCAACAGAAACATCAGGAATGTTAAACGTAACTGGTAGTCAAACAGATAAATTATCTTTACCATTCTCGGTTTTAAAATCAGATTTAGTCAATGATGATACTATTATTGAAGAGGAAGACGGTATTCTTGAAAGCCTACCGGGTCTAAGTTTTATTTCAGTAATGTTGGTCATTTCGCTAATTTCTCGTTTAGGTCGAAGAAAATAACTTTCGGGAGAATAGTTTTTGGTAACTTATTCTAGTTCTGGACAGGATTTGGCCTTGCCAACAGAACCTGAAGAATTGGGTGAGGTATTGGAACAACATAGCAACTCTGTTATTGAAATCAACTTGAGTGGCCAAAACATCGACTTGCCTTTGTTGCGAGCAGCCAGCATATTACAGGCTAATTCACGTATTCAGAAAAGTTTAACACCTGATAAAAATTTGGTTCAAGCAATTGAGGCTCTAGATGAGGCTCACACAACGTTCAATCTAGTCTCAGAAAGGTTTATTACTTGGCATTCTCAAATAACGGGGAGTCCTAGAATTAGTTTAGAAAAGATATTCAAAAAAGATAATTTACCTTCTCAAATAAATGAATTAAAATCATTTATTCATTCGATCCAAGAATTAGTATTGTCCTTATCTAATTATTTAGATTTAGAATCCCCTAAAGTATTTCCTGCATTAGTAGATATATTAGGTACACAGTTGGCAGTTAGGATGGTAGCTTCAGCTGGCGATTTATCAAAATTAGCGCGCATGCCTTCTTCAACAATTCAATTACTTGGTGCTGAAAAAGCACTTTTCCGCCATATGTCGGATGGAAGTCCACCTCCAAAGCATGGTTTTCTTTATCAACATCCTACCATAAAAAAAGCAAATTTTAAAGATAAAGGTAGAAATTCAAGGAAATTAGCTGCTAAAGTTGCTATAGCTTCTAAATTAGATTATTATGGAGAGAAAAATGGATAAAGGGATAGTTCAAAAATTTAATCTTCGAACATTTGGTCACGGCTTGTTAATGGGTATTGCCGACTCAGTCCCAGGAGTCAGTGGAGGTACAATTGCTTTGATTATAGGCATATATCATAAATTAATTAAATCATTAACTGTTTTTCTTAATTATTTCAAGAAAGGTTTCCCTTCAAAATCTTTTAATGATTTTGTCTCTTCTATCTATTTTCTTTTGCCCTTAGGTCTTGGAATTATTTGTTCTTATTACTTTGTTACTAAGTTATTGGTTGGCCCCGACGAGTCTCCAGGATTATTAAGACAAGATTCTTCAGCTCCTTATGTTTATGCCTTCTTTTTTGGATTAGTTTTTATTAGTATTAAGGAACCGTGGAATAGTATTTCCTCACCATCTTTTGGTAATTATTTACTATTATTTTTAGGATCACTTTTAATTTATCTTTATACTACTATTTCTACAAGTTACGGCAGTAGTAATTTTTTATTAGTAATTTGTGGGGCTTTGGCCCTCACAGCAATGCTTTTGCCAGGAATAAGTGGAGCTTTAGTACTTTTAGCATTAGGGCAGTACACACACATAGCAAATTCCGTACATGACTTTGATCTGGAACCTCTAATATTTTTTCTATTTGGGGGGATACTGGGTCTAGTAACTTTTGTTCCTTTAATGAATTTTTTTCTTAAAGAATATAGTGAATATACCTTATCTGTTTTAGCTGGACTTATGCTTGGTTCATTGATAACATTATGGCCTTGGAAATATAATTATAATGGTGATGGTTTATCTCCTAATTTGAGTTTTGGACAAATCTTTGATAATTACAGTGCCTTAGAATTGACTTTTACTCTCTTTATCTTTGGTTTCGGAATGTCCTCATCTTATGTATTAAAACATTACTTATCTGACAATTGAGCTTAACTAAGTATAAGAGCTTTTAAGAAACCCCTCTTGTGAAGGCAATATATGCGGGTACTGATTGCTGGTGCTGGTGAAGTTGGATTTCGTGTTGCACGTGATTTGGTTTATCGAGGTCATGAAGTAACAGTAGTAGATTCAGATTTGGCAGCAGTTAAAAGAGCACAAACTCTCGATGCTCAAGTTTTCAGAGGAAGTGCAGCTTCAGCTAAATTATTATTTGAGAAAGCTTCATTGGAAGAAGCAGATTTATTTATTGGAGTTACTGGAAATGATATAGTTAATATTACTAGTTGTTCCATTGCTAAAAAAGCAGGATGTAAGACCATTGCTCGTATTAATAATCCAGATTTGACAGAGATGCCAGAAGGTCATGAGATTCAACAATTATTTGGTGTTGATGCTTATGTTTCGCCTGATGAGCTGGCAATGCACAGAATTTGGCAAATATTATCGAGACCAGCTCTTACTCGGTTGGAACATTTTTCGGTAGGAAAACTTAGAATTCTTGAAGTCAGATTAAGTGACAGTTCACCATCAATTGGCCGCCCTCTTGGGAATATAAATTTACCACCCCATTGCCGTATAGTTTTGATAGCTCGTGAGGAAGGCGTCATAATTCCAAGAGATAATGATACTTTAATGCCTAGAGATAGAATTTTAATATTATTAAGTGAATATAGTGAATTAGATGAGTTGTCTGATGCTTTAGGAATACCAAAAGAAATAACAGATGAAAGAAATATTAAACGTATTATGATAGCTGGAACGAGTAGAATAGCAATTCGTTTAGCCGAACAAGTTTCTAAGAGGTATAAGGATGTAGAAATTTATATTGCAGAACCAGATAAAGAAATGGCAGATTCCGCAAGCTCACAATTACCTGAAAATGTTAGGGTTCTCGTTGGCTCTTCTACAGATAGACATTTCTTAAGAGAAGAAGGAATAAGGTATGAGGATCTTTTTGTGGCTGCCACAGATCGTGAAGATTTGAATGTTTTGAGTTGTTTATTGGCTAAGAAGGAAGGGGCAAAGCGCACAGTAGCCTTAGTTTATCAAACAGAATTGGAATATGTTGTACAAGACACTGGAATTGACACATTAATCAATCCTAAACGAGTTACAGTAAATGCCATAGTTAATAGAGCTACATCAACAGATGAAATTGAAGGCATGGAAGAATTAGAAGGCGGTGATGCTTCGGTACGTGAGTTTCTTATCAAAAATAAAAATGGTAAAACTGGCAAGAAACTATCAAGTCTTAATTTACCGGATGATACGTTAATAGCCATGATCAATCGAGATGGTGAAGCAATTTTTCCAGATACGGATTCCGTTTTAGAGGAAAAAGACCATGTTTTAGTATTCACTCTCAAAAATAAACTTCCAGAGGTAGAAAGCTTTTTCCATTAATCGATGAGATTAAAACTCATTCTAAGTCTGACTGGTACCATTTTAGCTTTTTTTGGGCTAAATTTTATTCTTCCAATAACAGTTGGTTTATATCTCGGAGAAGAATATTTAGACATATTCTGGATGTTTGGGATTCCAATGATTATAGCTTTATCATTGGGAGGTTTTTTACATTATTATTTTTATTCCGAACCAGATATCAGGAATCGCGAGGCTTTCTTGCTTGTAACAGTTGTTTGGATTCTGATGGTAATTGTAGGCTCACTTCCATTTATTGCATCAGAAAAATTATCCTTAATGTCATATGAAATTGGGATTGCCGGAGCTATTTTTGAATCAATGTCAGGACTTTCTACCACTGGAGCTACAGTTTTGGATTTAGAAAGTAATAATCCCATAAATATTAATCAGTATAATCAAGGGTATTTTGATGCCCCTAAGTCACTTCTTCTTTGGAGATCACAAACTCAATGGTTAGGCGGTATGGGTATTATTGTTCTTGCAACTATAGTGTTTTCTCGACTTTTTGGAGGTGGCATACAGGTTCTTCAAGCTGAGATGCCGGGCACAGGGATAACTCGGTTAAGACCACAAATGGCACAAACTGCACGTCTTTTGTGGAGTATTTATTTTTTTATGACTTTAGTTGAAATTTCATTGTTGACTATTCTATCAGATATGCCTTTGTATGATGCAATATGTAACTCATTTTCTACAGTTTCAACGGGAGGTTTTTCTCCCCAACGCGATTCTATTGGTTCTTATGATAGTTCCTTTGTCATCGTTATTGTCACATTTTTCATGTTGATTTCAGGTATCAATTTCGTTATATTGTATTATGTTTTTAATAATTTAATAGACTTTTCGAAAAAATTATCAGAAAGAATAAAACTTTCTTTTAAGGTTTTAAGAGAGAATGATGAATTAAGTTTTTATATGTCTTTGGTATTTTTTTCATTATCTTTGATTTTTGTTAATTTAATTTTAGATACTGATAATATGGATAGTAACTTTTCTAACTTTCTTCATGCTTCTTTTCAAACGGTTTCATTGTTAACAGGTACTGGTTTTACTACAACAAATTACATGGATTGGCCACAGATGTCTATTTTTGTATTGTTACTTGCTATGTTTACAGGTGGCTGCGCCGGTTCTACTACAGGTGGAATAAAAATGGTTAGAATTATGCTTCTTTTCAAAGCCTTGAAAAGAGAATTAGTTTTAGTAATTCACCCTCGTGCTGTAATCAAGCTAAGAATAGGTGATAAAGTTTTGAATGAAGATTTATTTCGTAATGTCGGAGTATTTTTCTTCATTTTTATAATATTATTTTTGTTAGGGTCTTTAGTTACACTATATTTGGAAGGAAATAATCCCAATATAGGTGTAATAGATGGAATGTCTATATCGTTGTCTTGTTTGGCCAATATAGGGCCCGGAATAGGTGCCATTGGGCCTACTGAAGCATACGGTGCTTTGGGAGATCCTACTCTATTGTTTTTATCTTTCTTAATGATGCTTGGACGTTTAGAAATAATTACTGTGTTATTACTATTCTTTCCAGATACTTACAGAGACTAAGGCGCAACTTGATTATGCCGTCGCTTGTTGACATTATATGTCTAAAGATGAAGAGCTCGGCTCAGAGATACCTGCTTTTGTGAAAAAGTATATTCCTGCAGTTAACCGAGGTCTGGCTTGGGCTAAATATGGTAAAGAAAAGGGTGAAGGTACTGCAAATAAGGCTAAAGCTTTTCAAGATTCAAGAGAAGAAGGTTTTCAGGCCGCTTCAGCCATATCTTCCCAGATTTCAGCTGAAGACGTTTTTCAAATTGCAAGTAAAGAAATGTGGAGTACAGCCAATGAATATACTGAGAAAGCAAAAATTTTGGCAATGGAAATAAATAAACAAAAAAACAAAGAAGAGAGAGATGATGCTCTTGGTCTAGCCCGAGTTGCTGCTCGAAAGGCTGGCTTACATGCTGCAGTTGCTGCAGGATGGGAAAAGGGTTGGAAAGAAGGTATTGAGAAAAATTAATCCCAAAATTAAATTAATCTTAATTGGGTACTACTGATATAATTTCCTGATTTGGTCAGTTCTATATTTATATCTGATAAAAAAGCATCTTCTGCAAATAGTTCATCAATTTGATTTTGATCAATTGCCATGCTGATGAATTTAGTTCGTCCTTGCCGTCCTAAACTTACAATTTTGGCATTAATCATACCTTGCATGTCTAATTCTGAAATAATATGCCCTACTCTTCTTTGACTCAAATGATCAAGACTAAAATGTTTACAAATTTGCATATATGTGCTATAAACTTCACCAGTAGTTTGGTGGCCGTCTTTTCTCTTACCTTGATTTAATACAACTCCAGCTAATGTGGCTTTGTACTGTATAGGTAATGTCGAAACGATACTGCGGACTTGATCTATTTCCATAATATTTTGAGCTTTGTTAACATATTTTATAGTAACTATTTCACAGTCATCGCGTTCGGCAAGTTCTGCAGAAATTCGGAGTAAGTCTAATGCTTTTCTCGCATCTCCGTGTTGTTGTGCAGCTTTGCTAGCACATACAGTTAGTACTAATGGATCAACGACATTTTCATGGAATGCAATTTGAGCTCTTTGAGATAATATTTCTTCTATTTGAATTGCATTATATGGTGCAAATGTTAATGATTCTTCACCTAATCTAGATTTTACTCTAGGGTCAAGCCATGTAGTAAATTTACTGTCATTAGAGATTCCAATAAGTGATATTTTAGAATTACTTAAATCTGAGTTTAAGCCAGTAAGATGATAAAGAATATCATCTCCCTTTTTATTAACTAAAGCATCAATTTCATCAAGTATAACAATTGCAACACCTCCATTCTCATCTGCTCTTTGTTTCAATGCAGCATAAACTTTGTCAATTCTCCAACCTGCATTAGGTACTATAGTTTCCCATTCACTGGAATATGACTTTCCAATATTTGTTAAAACACCATATGGCGTGTTGGTCTGTTTACAATTAATATAAGCTGTATGAATTTGCTTATTTTCGTTTTCAGCTTTTTCTAGAATCTGCTCGCAAATGAATTTTGCAACAGCAGTTTTTCCAGTTCCTGTCTGGCCATATATTAAGATGTTAGATGGCCGCGCACCGTATAATGCAGGCTTCAGAATATTTGCAAAACCATTAATTTCATTGTCTCTATGTGGAAAGTAAGAAGGTATAAATGTTGATGAAAGGGCCTCTCTGTTCTTAAAAATCCTTTCTTTTTTCATTATCTTATCGAAAACGTTGCGACTTCCATTATTTCGTACTTTTTCCATTAATAATAACTCTTCAACTAGTGGGACTCAGGGTATAGCCTAGTAGGTATAAACTAAACGGGGGTTACTCATTTTTGTTTTGCTTTTTAAAGGCCAATTTAACAAGCCTCATTTAATAAAATATAATCTTTTTTAATTTACAAAAAGTGTTTTGTTCTGCCTCTAATTACCCTAATCTTGACAGTTAAAGAAAAGGAAATCATTGATTGGCTTTCCGAACGTAAATTGATGCCTTCTCCTGAATTGGTTACGCATATCTCCAATCACCCAGATGGTCTAGTTTTACTCGAGAAATCGGTAGCATCTTTGGATGGTCCTAGATTATTTTTGAGTGTGTCTGATTTACTTGTTGAAGATAATCCTCAACCCCCCAAACCGATAAGCCGTCCAAAGGTTGCAGACATTCCTCCTATTATTATTGAAAGGCAAATAGACAAGAGCCTGTCTGATGGAAAATTACAAAGTTTTGTTTCATTATTTAATGATCGTTTTACTACACTTTCCCGTCTAGTTCGAAGAAATCCTTCTATGCGAGATGCAGGTCCATTATCTTCCTTAAATCCGGATGAAGAAAATCAAGCAATTGGTATGATTGCAGAAATCCAAAACTTTCCAAATGGCAGAACAAAAGTAGTTATTGAAGATCCAGACAATAGAATTAATATAATGCTTAAAGAGGAAGAGGGAAATCCTCTTAATTTACTAAATGATGAAGTTATTGGCGTGTCTGGTAAGTTGAATAGGCAAGGTAATTTACTTTATGTTAATTCTCCAATTGTTCGTCCACATTTAGGGAGGTATCGTGAAGCTGCTCGTTCTGAAGAACCGTACATTGCTCTTTTTATTTCAGATATTCATCTTGGAAGTGGAACTTTTAAAGAAAATGAATGGAATAAATTCATTTCATGGTTGAATGGTGACGTTGATTATCATAAAGAGTGGATTCCAGACCCTGGTTATCTTGTAATAGCGGGAGATGCAGTTGATGGAATTGATTCTTATCCAGGACAAGAAGCTGATTTGTCTATAACTGATGTTTGGGAACAATATTCTACTTTATCGAAATCTATTGCAAAGATACCAACAACTATCCAGACAGTAATAATGCCTGGTAATCATGATGCAGTCCGTTTGATGGAACCTCAGTTACCTCTTCCTGATAAAGTCATAAAAGATTTTGGCGATAATCTTACTTTCACTGCGAATCCAGTATTATTGAATTTAGCTGGCGTTCAAGTTCTTTGCTATCACGGTAAATCTTTAGATGATTTAGTTAGCCTTCGTGATTTAACATATGATAATCCGATGTCTATGATGAAGGAGTTACTGAATAGAAGACACATGGCTCCAATATACGGAGGAAAGACTCCTTTGGCACCTGAAAAACAAGATCATATGTTAATTCGTGAAGTTCCTGATATTTTTGTTACAGGTCATGTTCATTCTTTTGGAATTGAAAGATACAATGGTGTTTTAATGTTGAATCCAGGAACCTGGCAGGCCCAAACAGATTATCAAAAGATGATGGGTTTCCAGCCTCAGCCATGTAGAGCAGTTGCAGTTAACCTACAAACATTTGAAACTCAAGTATTAGATTTTAATTTTTAGTTGCCTCAGATTATAAATATTCATAGTTCTAGTAAAATTATCCATGCGAGATCCTAACAATGCATTTCATTTGGCAATTCCGTGCAAAGACTTAGAGGAAACAGTCGACTTTTATGAGAATAAATTAGGTTGTGAGCTCCGTCGTAAATATGATGACAGGGCAACTTTTTTTTTCTTTGGAGATCAGTTAGTGTGCCATCTCTCTCCAGACAAAATAGATTTAGATCCGAAACCTTATCCTAGACACTTTGGAATAACTTTTTCAAATAAAGAAGAATTTGATTTATTTGTCGAACACTTATTATCTAACAAAGTTAATTTTTTACAACCAATTAGTACTCGTTTTGAAGGGATGCCAGAAGTACATACTACATTCTTCTTGAAAGATCCCTCAAATAATATATTAGAGTTTAAATTTTATCCAAATAAGGAAATGATGTATTAACGATGTCTAAAATAAAAGTGATAATCACAGGAGCTGGCGGCGGTGGCGCTAATAATATAATATCTACTATTAAAGAGAGAGAAAAATACACTTTGATTGGATTTGATATTTCCAAATTTAAGGTAGCAAGAGCTAATGTTGATTTACGTTTTGTAGTTCCTCCAGCTTCTTCACCTGATTATGAGGCTGAGATAACCAAAATCATAAAAGAGATAAAGCCAGATTTAATAATTCCAACAAATGATCCTGAAGTCGAGAAGTTATCAGAAATTCGGGACAATATAGGGACTGAGTTATTTTTCCCAGATCACGAGTCAGTATCACTTTGCTTGAATAAGTGGAATTTCCATAATTTTGCAATAGAGAATGACATTCGCGTAGCTGAAACATATCATGTTAACAAGATAGATGATGTTGACCAAATTTTTTCTAATTTTGATTCCGATTTACTTTGGTGTAGAGCAATAAAAGGTGCCGGTTCCAAAGGGGCTACAAAAGTTAAAGATTCTGAACAAGCTAAATGGTGGATAAAATATTGGAACGAGATGAGAGGTATGGAAATCTCAGATTTTACAATCTCTGAATTTCTACCTGGTCGAGATTTTGCTTGTCAAAGTACATGGAAAAATGGTAAATTAATATTGATGAAGGCCGCAGAACGGCTTTCGTATATTGAAGCAGCTTCACGTCCAAGTAATATGTCATCTTCACCTGAACTTGCCAAGACAGTTTATGATGAAGAACTTTTTGACTTTTGTGTAGATGTTATTAACAAATTGTCAGGAGGTAATGCCCATGGTAATTATGATATCGATATTAAGATGAATTCTAAAGATCAATTTTGTGTGACTGAAATCAACATAGGGCGCTTTTTTATGATAACTAATTTATTTAACTTATCTGGTAATTATTCAATGATAGATACTTATCTTAAACTTGCAACAGGCCAAGATCCGGAAATATCCAGCCCTTTTGATTTTTCAGAAAAATATTTGATTCGTTCTTTGGATACTTTACCAACGGTCTTATCTTTAGATGAAATAACTAAGCGTCTTTAACTTTACTTTTCACAAATTTGTATAGTGAGCTTATTCGATCTTCACAGAAGTCCCAATTATGTTTCTTTTCAGCTAATCTTCGCGCTCGTTTTCCCATATCATTACATAAAGTTTCATCAAACATCATTTTCATAATTACTGCTTTCAATCGATCCCATTTCCCCCATTCAAAGGTCAAACCGATATCTTCTCTTTCTACCATTTGCCCCATTAACAATTCTTTACAAGTTATAATTGGTACTCCGGCAGCCATAGCCTCAAATAGTTTGTTTGGAGCACTCAGTCTATTATTGATATTTGAAGGATCTAGTGCCATTAGTACCGCATCACATTGAATTGTCTGCAATGGTACATTATCGGGATGAATAGGTCCTATATATTTCATATTAGGTATTTTCAATTCTAATTTTTTTAGTGTAGGAACTAAAGTTCCAAATCCACCTACATCGAATTGAACACCTTTCATTTTGCTTACTGTGAGGGCTGTCTCAATTATGCCTCTTGAGGGATGTTTTTCTAAAACTCCAATATAGAGTAATCTAAATGTGTCCGTTTTTTGTCTACTCTCTATTCTTCTCATAGGATATGTATCTAATCTTTTCACATTACCCACTCTTGTTAATCTCGAATTCATAAAATCTCTTTGAGATAGATTCATTACTTCGAATGCTTCTTCTTCAGTTGAAGCAAATGGAGCTTTTGTTCCAAGTTCTAACATTTGTGAGATTCTAGCATAATTTGCAGGTCCTGCTGAAATTATACCATGGCAGTGTTCCAATAACCGAGCTTCTAGTCTATGAAGCCATTTTGCTACAATACTAGAAACAGCTCCTTCGACTAATCCCGGATAATTCTCATGGCAATCATAAACAAGTGGTATTTCTCCAATTTTAGAGGTAAATACACCACCAATAAGTGTATCTAAATCATGATAATGAAGTATAATATCCTTTTCAATTTTTTGAAATGCTAAAATCTGCCAAGTACTCCATGCTAAAAAGCGAGGTAGTTTTTTTGCGAAAATTGGAGCATTATTTAGTGGACATTCTTCTTGATATCTCCATATAGTTCCCCACTCTGTAGCGGTGGTCATTTCATTCTTTCCAGTTCTATCCCATGCTAGAAGTATTACGCGATGCCCTTGTTTCGATAAAGTTTTGGCAGTATCTGAAACTACAGGTTCTGCAAAACCGCCAGTTGTCAGGCGACTTCTAACCATAATTATCAGGGACATTATATCTTAAGGAAACGATGCATAAATACAATCTTTGTTCATCACAGAACT
>TARA_B110000116_G_scaffold155655_1_pt1 | contig 25104 bp, 29 predicted proteins | sample TARA_B110000116 | Tara Oceans TARA_B110000116 (sample SAMEA4397355) | marine metagenome | biome: Polar Biome; feature: [ZZZ] marine water layer (ENVO:01000295); material: water (ENVO:00002006), including particulate matter (ENVO:01000060) such as... | depth 199 m
TCCGAAACTTACGGAGACTGGACACAACTGGTCTGGAATATGTCCGACGTCCACCCTACCGGTGACTACACGCTGGCATTCAGATTCGATTCGGATTCTTCCTATGCGACGCAAGGAATCCATCTTGACGGATTCATCATGTTCGGTATAGAGCGCGTACCAGAATACACCCTTGGTCTCGAATGCGACGACCCTCTGCCAAATGCATACATCGTCGTTCCAGCCGATCCACGACCACCATCCCTCTGGTGCAGAGTGAAAAATAATGGATACGTCGACATCACTCTCAGACTTTACACCGAGGTGTCGAATAAGTCATGGATGTGGGAGCACCCACTGCGAATCGATTCTAACCATCCTTCCGATCACGACAATAGCGTTGTGACGAAGACCATCAAAGCACTGGAGACGATGGATCTCTGGATCAATCTGACTATTCCCGATGGTGTGACCGTTCAGGAAGTCAATTGGTATGTCCACATCGGCGATGGTTTGACAAATTTCTCAAAGTGGGCCGTTGACTTGCCCGTCGATGTCACAGCATCATATTCGTCCTATCTGACGCAGAAAACATTGCAAAATCCTGCTCTAACATTGTTACCTGGTGAAACGGGCGATGTTTTGATGTCTCTGAAGAATACCGGAAATCAGGTTGCTACGTGGAACCTTGGTGGGACTTTCGCAGACAATCGTTGGGGTGCATCGAACCTTGTTTGGACCAATGAGACAGGAGTCGAAATGACTAGTATCGAGATGCAGATTGGTGATGAATTCGAACTCAATGCTCGACTCACCACTCCTGCGGAAATTACTCCTGGTTCTTACGCGATTACTCTGCTCGCCAACGGGCGTGCTCCGGCTAATTTCCAGACGGAATGGACGGTTCATGTCGAGGTGCCGATCGATCACGACCTGAAGCTGGTTCCTGAGATTCGAGAGATGCTGGCACCAGCCGATGGCGCTCTGAGATGGATCGAAATTCAGATGGTTAACGATGGTAACTCCGAGGAGGCCTTTGATCTGTCGATTTCTGCCGATTGGAGACTAGGTCTCGAATTGAACGCCGAACAGACTCTTGGTATCGATCCGTTCGGTGGAGATACCAGTATTTTGCTGATGTTCCCGATGCCCTACGGAATTGAGAACGAGACCTACCAAATATGGGTCCGAGCGACCAGTCAAATCAACCCTCAATACCAGCGCAGTGTCCAATTGTTGCTAACGGTTCCCGAAACTTATCTCATCGAGATTCCAAATATGGATCTCACCGAGGAGGTTTACCGAGCGGGTGATGATTCTCGGACTTTGCGTTGGGAGGTCTGGAACCATGGGAACATGCCTGATCGGTTCCATATTTCCTTCGAGACTAGCCATTCTGACGTCTCAGTTAACGCACAGGGATTAACCAATGGTAAGACGCCTTGGATTGAGGCTGGATCATCTATCAATCTGACAGTAAGTTACGCCTTCGCACAGGGTGCGGATGGCGACCGCACAGTCACCTTGATTGCTTCCAGTCAGGAGTCCGAGACAATCGGCCAGAGTGTATCGTCTCAAGGTGAGGCCGAATTCAAGGTTGGAAAGGTCGGATGGATGCTAGTTTTGCCTCCAGCCGGTGGACAAACCGTCGTAGTTGATGAGAAGGGAGAATATATCCTCGAATTCACTGTTCAGAATTTGCATACGACATCTGAACAGTTGATGAGAGCGGATATTGATCGCACCACAGAGCCTGAACTCTTCTTCAACGTCTTCGATGTCCGTGTTGACAGCGAGGACCGAGATTTCGTTCTGCCAGCCGGTTCGATAAAGGTCGTGACAGTTCGTGTTGATGTCAAGCAGGAGCATCTGGACAATCTTGGCGAGAATACGCTCATGTTCAACGTGATTCTTGCGGTCGATTCCGACATAGACAAGGTATCTGTCGGAACTCCAATTCAAATGGTGAAGACTGTTCAGGTCACCGATGGACCCGATGTCGGATTTATCGCCAAGTTGGCAGCTAACATTGTCTTCGTGATCGCCGGATTAGTTGCAATGGCTGTCGTCGGCATAATCACATTCCGAATCGTCAAGGAAGCCCAAGCGCCGCTCGAGGAATACTCGAGTATCGAGGATTACTCGTCAAGTTTTGCTAACCTCGGTGGGGACGGCGAAGTCCCAGCCGCGCCTGAGTTGCCAGCAGCCGACGAGGTTGCTAATTCGATGTACGGTGGCTCAGCTGATATCTTTGAGAATCCTGCAGCTGAGATGCCTCCGCCCCCTCTACCAGAGGATGAGCAAGCAGCACCTCCTGCGCCTGAAATGCCCCCTCCACCAATGCCTGAACCTGAGCCTATGCCAGAGCCAGAGCCAGTTGAGGAGGCAATTCCTGAGCCTGAGCCGGTGGAGGAGCCGGCTGTTGAGTCTGAGATTGCCCTCCCGCCTGGTGTTCCGCCCATTCCAGAAGAAGGCCTCCCCGATGGATGGACAATGGAGCAGTGGGCCTTCTATGGTCAGAAATGGCTAGATCAACAGAAGGGCGATTGAGCAGAATTCGCTGATTTGGTGGCAAGAGTGCCTCGCGCCTACGTGTGCGAGGCCTTATGACCCCCTCTATGGTCGCCGGATTCCGGAGTGTGATTTCCGATGTACAACGGTCAACAGCCAATATTTATCCTCAAGGAAGGGACTACTCGAACCAGCGGTAAGACCGCTCAGAGCAATAATATCGCTGCAGCCAAGGCAGTTTCTGACGCGGTTCGCAGTACCCTTGGACCAAAGGGAATGGACAAGATGCTCGTCGATGCAATGGGCGATGTCGTCATCACCAACGATGGTGCCACCATCCTCAAGGAGATGGATATCGAGCACCCTGCTGCCAAGATGATTATCGAGATTGCCAAGACTCAGGAGCAGCACTGCTTCGACGGTACCACCAGTGCCGTCGTCATAGCAGGAGAGTTGCTCAAGCGCAGCGAGGACCTTGTGGACCAGAACGTCCACCCAACTGTAATCTGCGAGGGCTTCAGGCTCGCCTCAGATAAGGCAGCAGACCTCATCGATTCTCATTCCTTCGACGTCAATGAGGAGCGACTTCACGAGGTCGCTATGACCGCCCTTACTGGCAAGAGTGCCGGGGCAGTCAAGGAATTTCTCGCAGACATCTCAGTCCGTGCTGTCCTTGCAGTAGGCCAAGAAAACGATGACGGCGTCGTCGTCGACCTCGACGACATCAAGATTGAGAAGAAGCAGGGTGGGTCAATCAAGGACAGCTCCCTCGTCGACGGAATCATCCTCGATAAGGAGAGAGTCCACTCAGGAATGCCTCGCTCGGTAGCTGACGCAAAGATTGCCCTCATCAACTCGGCTATCGAGGTCAAGAAGACAGAAGTAGACGCTAAGATTCAGATTACAGATCCAAATATGCTGGCGCAGTTTATCGACGAGGAGGAATCATTCCTCAAAGGCCTCGTCGACAGCATCATCGCCAGCGGAGCCAATGTCGTCATCTGCCAGAAGGGCATAGACGACTTGGCTCAGCACTACATGGCCAAGGCTGGCTTATTCGCTATCCGCCGCGCTAAGAAGAGTGACATGGAAGCGCTCTCAAAGGCGACTGGCGGTAGTATCGTCACCAATATCGATGATCTCAGCGGAGACGACCTCGGTCAAGCCGCAAAGGTCGACGAGCGCAAGATCGGCGATGCAGACATGGTCTTCATCACTGGCTGCCCGGAAGCCAAGAGCGTCAGCGTCTTGCTGCGCGGCGGTACCGAGCATGTGGTTGATGAGATCCGCCGCGCCTTCGACGACGCCGTTGGTGTCGTCGCAGTTGCCCACGAAGATGGAGCAGTTCTCACCGGCGGCGGCTCAGTTCTAGCAGCCATCAGCCGCGACTTACGATCGTACGCTGAAGGAATCGGTGGAAGAGAACAGATGGCGATTGAAGCCTTCGCCGGCGCTCTCGAGGTCATCCCTCGAACCCTCGCCGAGAACGCCGGACTCGATCCGGTCAACACAATCATCGATCTCAGAAAGGCACATTCCGAAGGTCTCTCGACCTACGGAGTGAACGTCTATGACGGCGGAGTCGTAGATATGGCAGAGAGCAGGGTGTACGAGCCCAGCCGTGTTGTGGCGCAGGCTGTGCAGAGCGCTTCGGAGACCGCAGTGATGATCCTCAGGATTGACGATGTAATCTCTAGCAAAGGTGGCGGCGGCATGGATGGCGCCGACTTCGATGGCTTCGATATGTGAGGTCCATTACGACCGTAGGTCGTATCAATAGTTTACATCAAGTTCAAGAATCGATTTCCGGTGGGGCAACCACCCGTCGGGGCTGAGTTAGAAAAATGGCTATCGTCAGTGTCTATATCGAGGATGGTTGCATCACCTGTGATGCCTGTGAAGAGATTCTTCCAGAAGTCTTCCACGTTACCGATGATACCTGCTTCATCAATGCCGAAGTGAGGCTTGATGGTGGATACGATAGGAACGAAGGGAAGGCTGGGTTGAAGCCTGAGACTCTAGCTTCATTCGAAGATGATCTTCTCGACGCTGCTGATGGCTGTCCAGTCGATGTGATCATCATCGTCGAAAGTGGCGAAGCAGCCGCTGCTGAGCCTGAGGAGGCAGCCGCACCAGCCGCCGAGGTCGCTGCAGAACCTGTGGCATCCGAGCCCGTCGAAGTGTCTGGCGATAATATCGACGAGTTTCTAAGTGTTGGAGACCGCAGCCTAGCGATTCTCTTTGGCTCACAATCTGGAAACTCCGAAGAACTCGCTGCGAAGTTAGCAAAGCAGGCTGCGGATTATGGCCTCGAAGGAACCGTCCATGACATGGACGGCTTCGATTTCGGTTCGCTGTCGGGCATGAAGCGAGTCCTCATTGTCTGTTCGACTTGGGGAGAGGGCGAAATGCCCGACAATGCTGAGGATCTTTGGCAGACCTCAACAAAGGCTCCAGCCGGCAGTCTGTCCGGAGTCCACTACTCGGTCTGTGCTCTCGGCGATACGAGCTACGAATTATTTTGTGAGTCTGGGAAGGAATGGGATGAGCAATTCGAGAAACTCGGTGCTACACGGCTCGTAGAGCGTGTCGATTGTGATGTCGATTACGATGCACCAGCAGCCGCGTGGGCTATCGAATCACTGGCTACTTTAGCCGCCGTCGATGGCGCCGGCGTCTTTCACGAAGAGATGGTCGAGGCGATCAAGGCTCACGCTGCCGGCGATGTTGGCGGCGCCGACGGAGAGGATGGATTCTCAGTACCTGATCTAACGGCAGCTGCCGTTCAGGTGGAAATCAGCATCTTCCGCTATGACCCTGAACAGGCATCGACCGGCTCCGACACCTGGGTTTGCGCGATTCCGGGCAACTTGAGTTTGCTTGAGACTCTTCGAACCATCAAGAGCACACACGATGGCAGCCTGTCCTTCCGCGACGGGGCTGCCGACGACCCATCGACCGCAATCTGCGTCAATGGCCGATTGGTTCTCCCGGGCATGATTCGCCTCGACGCTGTGGCCCCGACTCGCGATGGAGTTCTCAGTCTTCGAGTCGACCCACTACCTGGCTTCGAAGTCATCCGTGACCTCATCGTAGATCATTGGCCCATGGAGCGCAGGCGCGAATCGACCGAACCATGGATGGTTGCCGCAACCCGAGAAGGGGCCGCGACCATGCAAGGTGCTATCGGAGTCATGGACCCGAATGTCGCCTCGGCGTTGCACTCGATTACCGATTTCAGCAGCGCCGCCCTCCTTCAAGCATCATCCGACGCCGTTCCGCACGCGAACGGCTACCTCGGTCCCTCAGTCCTGGCTTCTGCTTGGGCCCGCCGCAACGATCCACGTTCATCTCATTCATCGGTTGCCAGCCTTGATTCGATTCTTGGAAGTACGAACGGAATCAAGGCTGAGACAGATCTAGCCAGTATTCGCCGGCAGAATGGATCCGGTGTAGTCATCTCAGAGGCTTTGCTTGACGCAAGGACGCACGTTCTCGAACAGGACGCGTTCACAGGGCGTCACGGCAAGCATGTTTGGTGGTACGCTTGGACGCTGAAATCGAGTGGAAAAGTCAACGATACGGTTCTCTATCGGCAAGTTCTCGGCCCTATCGGACTTATTGGAAACCTGACTTCTGGAGTCACTGCGCGGATGGTGACCGGATTCACACGCACAGGCGGAGACATGTTCTACGATATGTTGGCGATGGTCGCCCCGCCCGCAGGATTAGGAAAGATGCCGCGGCAATTCAATTCATCAGTCGAGAATCATCATGAGGTTGTGGCGATTTTCAATGAGCTCGACGGGAGATTCTGAGGTGAGGAAATGGCTGTCAAATACGCTTACCACCCTGGAAACGTCGCCCACAGCAGCGCCCCCGAGGTCGCTGATACGATGGGACCTTTGGCTCGCGTCTTGGGTATCACTCTGGTTCCTTTACCGGGAGCCACCAGCTGCGGCGCCGGGATTGTAAGACAGGCGAACCGTCGCCTGCAGTTGACTCTGAATGCACGCACTTTTGCTATGGCTGAGGCGCAGGGTCTGGACATCATGACTCCATGCGCGGCGACGGCCGGCAATTTACACGAGGATCTGATGACTTTGAAGTCAGACCAGATTCTGCTGCAAGAAGTCAATGAGACTCTGCAGCGCACCTGTGGTCTGACGATGACAGGGGATGTTGCAGTTCATCACTTACTGCACACTGTTGTCGATGAGATTGGGCTGGACAAGTTAGCGGATAAGGTTCGCAACCCGATTGATTTCGCGGTTGCTGGGTATTACGGGCCAAACATCCAGCAAGAAGGTGCTTGCGGCGGAGATGATGTGTATGATCCCGATTATCTGGAGCAGTTGATTTCGGCTCTTGGTGGAACTCCTGTTAACTGGGAGGCTCGAACTCAGAGTGTCGGTGTTCCAGGGCTATTCAGTGAGGAGCCGACTGTGATGAAGCAGGCTGCTGAGGCTCTGTCCGAGGCTAAGTCAGAAGGTGCTGAGTTGATTGTCAGTGCTTGCAATCTTTCTCATGCTGTTCTTGATGTGTATCAAGGAAAGGCCGGCCGTAATGCCGGACTTGCTACTAACATCCCGGTGATTCATCTGTGCGAGATGCTTGCTTTCGCTCTTGGTACACACAATAGCCGATTGGCTTTACTCCGGACTCGTATCGCAGTTATCGGTGACTGATTCTCTCAGCGATTGCGAAGACGCTCGCCGGAGCGAAAAGTTCGCCAGATCTCGCGGACTTGGGTTTCTGTTATTCCTTCGACTTGACGCAAGTCGTCTTCGTCTGCCCAAACTAAACCAGCGATGGTTCCGAATCGGTTGAGCAGACGGGTTGCGAGGTCTTCGTCGACGCTGGGAATAGCGACGAGCAGGGTGATTGCGCCTGTCCGCTCATCGTCTTCACTGCCTCGGAGTTGGCGTGCTGCGGCTGCGGCTTGGCTCACGGGGTCTGTCCACAATTCTGGTTTGACCGCCTCCAATCTATCTCGCGCGCGAGGGGTGAGTCCGTCGAGCATCGATTCTTCGCGGCGTGATGCGACTGTGAGGAATCGGGCTGTTTCTGCTCCATCTTTGGTAGTGACTACAGGGATACCGAAGTCGAGGGCAAGGGTGGTGAGTGCTCCCATCAGTGCGTGAGGGTGGACTCTAGGTGAGTGGAACAGTCCTTCTCCCTCGATTAGGAGCAGACTTCTGGGGGCTGCTCCTACTAATCTGCTCGCTTGTTCAAGGAGTCTACCGTCGACAAGTGAGTCGACGAAGTCTCTGACAGTTTTGCGCTCGACTAGGATTCGCTCGCCAATACGGAAGTCTCCCGTCTCGAGACGGTCGATACGGACTTCAGTACCTAATGCCTTCAATCGTGCCACTACGGCGCTGTTAAGTTCTCTATCATCGGCTGTAACCGTCGCTCCGGGAACATCGGGCAGACTATCTTCGAGGTCGATCAAATCCTGTGCGGCCGAGACCGGGCGAGCAGGCTCTTCAGGAGGCTTTGGATTGCTCTTGCTCGGTTGATTAGATGGGCTTGATTCTGTTTTGCGTACTTGAGGTGTTTGTCCTTCCGCAGTCTCCAGCTTCTTTGGCTCGATACCCTCGTGCTGTGCCGGGAAATTTTCGAGACCGGTTTGCCCTCTCGGTCTGAACGTGGATGGAGGGATTATTCGAGGCTCTGCTATTGCTTCTGTGTTCTCAGGTTGCTGCTGCTCACTGAGTTCCGGGCGATGTGTCTCTCGGATGCTTCGGACAAACTCGGCAGCAGGAGTTAGTTTTCCTTCAATTTCTACTCGGAACTGATCCAAATTTGAGAGGTCAAGATGGCCACTACGAGCCAGTTTCCTTCGAACTCTGCCGACTGCTCGGTACATGTTTTCTTCGCGTCGAAGGGCAGCTGCACGCGCTCCTTCGTCACGAGTATCTTCGGCTATCAGGACGACAACATCTCCGTCGCGGTGGCGACCGGTTCGACCCCTGCGCTGGATATTACGAATTTCGCTCGGGACCGGCTCGTAGAAGATTACGAGATCGGCGCTAGGAATGTCAAGTCCTTCCTCGCCGACACTCGTGGCAATCAGTATGTTTCCTTCACCCGAGCGGAATGATTCGATGCGCCCGATTTGTTGTTTTGGCGTCAGACCTTTGCCGCTTCCTCGCTTGCTCTGGCCGATGAATTGGATTGGCTTGGCACCTTCGAGATTCTCCAATGCTGTATCTAGGGCTGTCACTGAATCTCTGAAGGTTGCGAAGACGATGATTCGGGATTCTGGGTCGCGGCGTAGTCTCTCCCTTACTAGTCGCCTGACTGCGCCAACCTTGCTGTGTATTTCGCCGATTTCAGCGAGGCTCGCTCGTAGGTCTCTGACTCGTGGATCACGGAGAAGATTGCGCGTGTTCTTCTTCCCTGAGTCGGCGCCGCTCTCCTTTCGGTCGAGGAATTCTCGAGCGGCGGCGGTGCCTTGGCAGAGAAGGTGGTTGATCAAGTGATGAAGGGACATCGCCAACCCGATTCTGCTCATCGATCCGTAGGCGTCCGACTCTCCTCTGCGAATCGCGGCATTTGCTCTCTCCATGGCATTGGCGAGTCCAGAATGAGAGGCAGGTCCTGGTAGGACGTATCTGCCGAGCCGACGCTCTCGGTCGACGATACTCTCTTGCCAACGAACGAAAGGTTCTGCGAGTTCTCGAATTTCGTTCGGAACTCTGACTCGTAATTCCTCAATATCGAGATTTGCGAGGTGTCCTGTGAGCATATCATCGCTTGAACTACGCATGTGGATTCGCTCGACTGCAAGCCTTTGGCATATTTCTTCGACTTTTTCGATCTTCGATCCAGGGCTCGCGGTCATACCAAGAATCAGTGGATCCGCTGCGAGCTTGAGATAGAGGTCAGCAACTTGTGCTTCACCACGCTCTCCTGTCGTATGGTGCGCCTCATCGACCACCAATACGCAGCAGCTGTTCAGATCCAGCACGCCTCTAGTCACATCGTTGCGAACCACTTGAGGTGTTGAGACGACGAGGCGACTCTTCTGCCACATCCCTTCTCGCTTTGATGCCGGTATCGCTCCGCTCATCGCGATGGGCTCAATCGATTCATCCTTGAAGACAGATTGCAAATCATCGAGATGCTGTTTCACTAGAGCTACGGTCGGCGCGATCATCAGCGCCCAGCCATCAGAGCGCCGCAGCATTTCGGCCATAACCATCCAAGCGACGGCGGTCTTTCCAGCCGCTGTAGGAAGTACAAGAAGGGTCGAACCCGACAGCGCCACATCGACTGCCTCTAGTTGATACGCTCGGGCTTCTATGACCTCGTCACGAAGCCCATCATGCTGCAGCCTCGCGCTCATGGGCCAATCGATTCGAAGTCAGGGTTCTAAATCGTTGCACTGACCCCATGGTTCACTTACACTCCATAGGGGTGCAAACTGACCCTTCCCGATTCGTTCATATATAGTATGGAAGTCGCAAGGCCGCTCACTACGTGAGGCACCAGACACCACAGGGCTCTACTCAAGTATCCCAGACTGCCGATCTCCACTCGGAAATCGGCTTTCGGTGTCACGGTTCCTCCCTAACGTGGTGGCCCGGTTCGAATCCGCTACGGCGGCAAACTTTCCGGTAAATACTGGAGGACATACAAATGGCTGACCGACATAACCCCAAGAGGGGTAGCATGGGCTTTAGCCCTCGAAAGAGGGCGATTCGACCTTATGGAAGGATTACTTCCTGGCCCGAGACCGAATCAAGCGAGATTCGCATTCAGGGATTCGCTGGTTGGAAGGCTGGCATGACCCACGTTCTAATGCGGGACACCAATCCTACCTCCACCTCCGCCGGTCAAGAGGTCCGCAGAGCGGTCACAGTCGTCGAAGTTCCTCCGATGAAGGTCCTAGCCATCCGTGGCTACCACATGACTCCATACGGAATGCAGACTGCTGGTGAGGTTTGGGCTGACTCTACTGCTAGCCCAGACGGTCTTCACCCACGCTTCGCTAACCAGACTCGCGGCGAGCGAGATGCAGAGGAAGGACGCAAGCCAGCGAAGCGCGCTGGACGTCTTCCAAACCGTGATGGCGAGACCAATGATGATTCATTTGAAGCCCTCGCTAACTCGAACCTCTGCGAGGTTCGCCTCATTGTCTCTACCCAACCTTCGATGGTAAAGAGCGTGCCATCCAAGACACCCGAAATCATGGAGGTCGGTCTTGTTGGTGGAGGTAACGATGCCAAGATCGAGTGGGCAAAGGAGCGCCTCGGTGGCGAAGTTACCGTTGCAGATGTATACGAATCCGGTCAGGAAATTGACGTAGTCGGTATCACCAAGGGTAAGGGATTCCAAGGTGTAATCAAGCGATTCGGTGTCAAGCTTCTGAGCCACAAGAATTCGAAGAGGCGCCGACAGATCGGTAACATGGGTGACTTCGGAACGGGTTACGTCCGCAAGACAATCCGCCAAGCCGGTCAGATGGGATACCATCAGCGAACCGAGCTCAACAAGCGCGTACTTCGCATCTCCAACCCCGATGAGTCCGATGTGACTCCAGCCGGTGGCTTCCTCCACTACGGAGAAGTCACCAATCCATACATGATTATCCAAGGCAGTCTGCCAGGTCCCGCGAAGCGCCTCTTGCGCTTCCGTGACGCAGTTCGCCCGAAGTCGAAACTGCACGAGGTCGATTTGACCTACGTCAGTACCTCGAGCAAGCAGGGAGTGTGATTAGATGAAGACAAAGTCATACAATCTGGTTAACACCGTCGAGCAAGAAGAGATGGACGCAGGTCTGCTCGCCGAGATCTACGAGGTCGAGGCGAAGGACGGCAAGTCTTTCACCCTTCCAGATGTTTTCGAATCCGAGATCCGCGAGGATCTGATTCGCCGAGCCGTGCTCGCAAGTCGAGCTAACCGCCGACAGGCCTATGGTCACCGCGAGCACGACGGAAAGCGCAAGCCACAACCTGGAATGAAGCACTCCGTCGAATGGTGGGGTAAGGGTCGTGGTGTCTCGCGTATCATGCGTAAGGCTGGACAACGCACAGGTGCTCAGAACCCTCACACACGTGGCGGACGCCGCGCTCATGGACCGATGGTCGCCAAGGACTGGTCCCAGAAGATCAACAGCAAGGAGAACGGCGTCGCTCGCGATTCCGCTATCGCAGCAACCGCAGACTCCAACATGGTCGCAGCACGCGGCCATCGATTCGGTGATGGTGTCCGCTTCCCAATCGTCATCGATGGATATGTCGAGAGCCGAGATGGTGGCGACGAGAAGTATGATGTCGAGAATCTGCCTCTACAGTATTCGACCCGCAAGTTCGTCGCTATGATGGGCGGACTTGGACTCGGTGATGACCTCGAGCGCGCTCGTAGTGGCCGTGGCATCCGTGCCGGCAAGGGAACTATGCGTGGCCGTAAGTATCGTACTCCGAAGAGTATCCTTCTAGTGGTCGCTCAGACCGATGGTCTCGCGAAGGCTGCTCGCAACATACCTGGCGTCGACGTTGTCGCTGCCAAGGACCTCTCTGCAGAAGATCTCGCACCCGGCGGCGACGCTGGAAGACTTACCGTCTGGACTAAGGCAGCGATAGGAGCACTGGAGTGATTCCCATGATTGACCCGTACAGTATCATTCAGATGCCTTGGATCACTGAGAAGACTCTCGAGGCTCGCCGTGTCTCCAACGAAGACGGTAGTTACCGCGAGAACAACAACAGGATCGAGTTCATCGTTCGCCGTGAGGCGACAAAGGCTCAGATCAAGGCGGCTGTCGAGGAACTCCTCGACGTTCAGGTCGCCAAAGTCAACACGAAGATCACAATCACCGGCAAGCACGCTTCAGTGCGGCTTGCCGTCGGCTACGATGCGGAGGATGCAGCGCTCAAGCTCGGAGCGTTCTGATGAGGTGATATCATGGGTAAGCGAACACGTTCACAACGCCGCGGATCGAGTCCAAAGAACAAGGTCTCGAGCCACCGATTCCCAGCAGCTAACCGCCTTCCGCGTGTTAGCGAGAAGATGGGCGAGGTCACCGACCTCGTGCATAGTGCGGCTCATACCGCTCCCCTCGCGCGCGTGAAATTTGAAGACGGCACAACCGCTCACATCGCCGCACCTGAGGGAATCTCCGTTGGCCAAGAATTGGCCTTTGGTGACAACGTCAGCCTGCGACCGGGTAATGTTACGAAACTCTCGGAGATTCCTGAAGGAACTCCAATCTGCAATGTAGAGTCACGCCCTGGCGATGGCGGAAAGTTTGCCCGCTCCGGCGGCAACTCCGCGACTCTTGAGACCCGCATGGGTGAGAAGGTCCGAGTCCGCCTGCCAAGTGGGTCATTGAAGGATCTACCAGCAACTTGCCGAGCCACTATCGGTGTGCTCGGCGGCCACGGCCGCACCGAGAAGCCTCTGATGAAGGCCGGTGCGGCACACTACCGCGCTAAGGCGCGAGGAAAGCCCTATCCAACCGTCAGCGGCGTAGCGATGAACCCTGTCGATCACCCCCACGGTGGTGGAAACCACCAGGCGGTCCACGGACCGAATTCGGTGAGTCGCAATGCGCCTCCGGGTCAGAAGGTCGGAAACATCGCTCCGCGCCGAACTGGGCGCGGAAGGACGAGGGAGCAGTGAGGTGTGAGTTATGGCACGTAAGTCAAAGAAGATGTTCCGCTCGCCAAAGCTCGCTCGCCGTCAGGCTCGCAAGCGTCGCTCGACAATTGCTGAGCGCCGCAAGAAGCAGTTCCTTTGGCGCGGTATGACGATGGAGGAGCTAATCGCTCTTCCTCTCTATCCTCCAGAGGACCAACCCGATGCTCCATGCATCGCTACTCTCATGCCATCGCGCGCGAAGAGATCTCTATCTCGCGGATTGTCTGAGGAATCTGAGAAGTTCCTTGAGAAGGTTCGCGCGTACGGCGGCTCAAAGATGGTCAAGACCCATTGCCGCAGTATGTACATCCTACCAGAAATGGTAGGTACTACAATCGGAGTCCACAACGGTCGTGACTTCGTCAAGATTGAAGTAATTCCAGAGATGATTGGACACGCACTAGGAGAATTTGCTCCAACCCGCCGCTCAGTTACGCACACCGGACCTGGTGTGGGTGCTACCCGGTCGAGTAAGCACGTGGCATTGAAGTGAGGTGAGATGATGAGTAGAAATTCAGGTAAACCACAATCCGGATACACCCAGCTACTTGAGGGTTCGAACCTCGCTACTGCTCGCGCAGTAAATGTGGACATGCACCACAAGCACTGCTACCAAATTGCCAAGTTCATTCGCGGAATGAATGCAATGGACGCAATCGAATACCTCGAGAAGGTCATGGAAAAGAAGGAAGCAATTCCTTACTCTCGTCGCTCCCGAAAGGGCAGGGGTGGAAACACCATGGCTGGCCACCGAAAGGGCAAGATGGGACCTGGTCGCTATCCATACAAGGCCTCTATCGAGTTCATCAAGCTGATCAACAGCGCGATGGAGAATGCTCGCCAGCGCTACGATACCATCGACGCTGAGGACATGATAATCACTCACTGCGCGTCCCACCGCGGTCAAATTCACAGCGGTTGGAGGCCACGTGCGCAGGGTCGCGCAACGCCGAAGAACCACTACCAAGTGAACCTCGAGATCTTCCTCGAGCACTTTGGCGATGAAGAGGAAGAGGACGAATTCTGAGGTGATTATGATGAACAAAACAAACACCATTCATAATATCATCAACCGCAATATCGAGCGACAGCTCGTGCGCGAGTACCTACTGAAGGAGACTGAGCGAGCTGGATTCGGCGGCCTTGAGTTCAACCGAACTCCTGAGGGGACCAAGGTCACCTTGCATGCTGAGCAAGTCGGCCGTGTCATCGGCCGCCGCGGGAAAATTATCCACGAATTGCAGCGCCGTCTGCAGAACGACTTCCATCTCGATAAGCCTCGTCTCGAGGTCAACGAAATCGAAGAGCCTCGCCTGAACGCTCAGGTTATGGCCAGCCGTCTGGCATCCTCTCTTGAGCGCGGCTGGTTCTTCCGCCGTGCTGGCCACAGCACCTCGCAGAACATCATGGACGCGGGTGCTCGCGGCTGCCTAATCATCCTCTCAGGGAAGATTTCCGGCGCTCGCCACCGAGTCCAGAAGTTCCAGAAGGGTCACATCAAGTTCTGTGGCGAGACCGCACTCGAATTCATGGACGGAGGCTTTGCGACTGCAGTCAAGAAGCTCGGTACAATCGGCTGCACAGTCCGAATCATGCGACCTGGAGTGCGTCTACCACACGAAATCGACATCATCCCTCGCGAAGAGTCCGGTCTCGGACCAATCGAGGAAGTATCGATGCTCGAGATTCCAGATGATGTCGAAGAGACTCCAGTAGTTGACGAGATCGCAGTAGCCGACACCGAAGAGGTCGTCGACAGCGTGGTCGAGAAGATTGCTGAGATGGAAGCAGAGGCTGCGGAGGAAGTATCCGAAGAAACTGTTGAGGAGCCATCGGATTCTGTAGAAGAGACCGCCGACGAATCAAGCGACGAATCAGAGGGGGCTGAGTGATTATGGCTCACATCAGGTCAAGAGATCTAGACCAGATGACCGCTGAGCAGCGCGAGCGCCGTCTATTAGAACTCAAGGAGGAACTCCTCCAACTCCGCGCTCAACAAGCTCTCGGAGGATCCTCTTCCAACGCAGGCGCCTACAAGCAAACGCGAAGAAGCATCGCTCGTCTTCTAACCAAGATGGCCGAGGAAAATAAGGAGTAGACTTGAATGGCTGGCATCTGCAATCTGTGTGGTCTACCGGACGAATTGTGCATTTGCCAAGAAATAGCTAAGGAACAACAAAAAGCAATCATTTCAACTGTTAGAAGGAGGTATGGAAAAATGGTAACGATGGTAGAGGGAATCGATGATTCCGCAATCGACATCGGCAAGCTCGCGAAGCTGCTCAAGGGCGCTTGTGCTAGTGGCGGCACCGTCAAGGGACGCACCATTGAACTCCAAGGTGACCACAAGAAGCGTGTCGCCAAGGTCCTACAACAGAACGGATACCAAGTGGAGGTGCGCTGAATGAGTATCTACCACGCACCTTGGCTCGCTCGCGACATCAGTGTCGTAGAGAGCCACGATCCGACTTTGGTCGGAATCACTGGAATGGTCGTCGAGGAAACTCGCAGGACGCTGCGCGTCCGCACAGCCTCGGGCGAGGTAACACTGCCCAAGGACGTCATCACATTCATCATCGATTCGGGAGAGGTAGTTATCGACGGCTCAGCTGTCACTCAACGACCCGAGGATCGCATCAACCGAAGATACAGGAGGAACTGAAATGAAAGATATCGGAGTAGACGTCCGCTCGCCTGAGGCAGAGTGGGATGGAGACGAGAACTGCCCATTCTATGGTAGCCTGAGGCTAAGAGGACAGATTATCGAGGGCACTGTGTCCTCGATTGGAATGAGCAATTCAATCATCGTACAGCGCGAGGTCACTCGCTACATGAAGAAGTACGAGCGCTATGAGAAGCGCACCCGCCGCTATGCAGCGCACCTGCCTTCGTGCATTGGTGAGGTTGCCAGCGGAGACAATGTCCGCATCATGGAATGCCGACCGCTCTCCAAGACGGTCAAGTTCTGCGTCATCGAGAAGGGGGCTTACGAATGAGGGGAGTCGCTGGTCGTTCGACTTCTGGCCTACCCAGCATGGCGAGGATAGACTGCGTCGACAATACTGGCGCTAAGGTTGTGCAGCTGATTACCGTCCTCAAGAAGGGCGGCGTAGCTCGCCGATACCCGGCTGGTGGTGTTGGCGATATGATTCGCGTCACAGTTCGCCGCGGGACCCCAGAGACCCGCCGCCAGATCTTCAATGCGGTTATCGTGCGCCAGAGGCGCCCGTTCCGTCGCGTCGATGGAACTTGGGTTCAATTCGAGGACAACGCCTGCGTCATTACCAACGAGCGTGGTGACGTGAAGGGGTCCGACATCAAGGGGCCGGTTTGCCGCGAGGCGGCTGAGCGTTGGCCGCGTATTGCCGCAACGGCGAAGCAGATTGTGTGAGGTGTGAAATATGGTTAGCAAGAAAGCAGGTAAGCAGCGTCAGGCTCAGACCGACGCACCGATTCACGTACGTAGGAAGCGCATTCGCGCACGCCTGATCACAGATGACCCCGACTTGACATCGATTCGTTCGGTCACTGTCAGGGTCGGAGACGAGGTCGAAGTGCTTCGCGGTGACTTCGGATTCCCTAACAGCGTCAAGGCTGACTCGCGCGGCAAGCGTTTGGGACAGTCCCGCGGACGCTCCGGCATCAAGTCAAACGTCGTCGGAGTCGACACAAAGAGCGGATTCATCCTAGTCGAGGGCGTCACTACAACGACTGCCGACGGAAAGGAGGAAGCACTTCCAATCCATCCATCGAATCTCATCGTCACCAAGCTCTACGATGGTGACCCACTGCGCGTCAAGCGCATCATGGAACGTTCCAACGGAGGTGCAGAACAATGAGTAGCAGCCACATGAAGAGACTGACAATGCCACGAAGCTGGCCACTAACTCGTAAGACCGATATCTGGGTCCAGAAGCCTAACCCAGGCGGACACTCCGATGAGATGTGCATGCCGCTTGGACTGATTCTACGCGATGTCCTTGACCTCGCACACTCTCAGAGAGAAGCAAGGCGCATGACAGCAACCCGCCAGGTGCTAGTCGATGGGCGCATCGAGACCGATGTCGGCCGCGGCGTCGGCCTAATGGATGTCCTCACCATTGGCGAGAACAACTTCCGCTGTATCCTCGACCAGAACGGTAAGCTCCGCTACCGCAAGATTTCAGCTAAGCAGGCTACAACCAAGTTGTGCCGCGTCATGGGTAAGACAACCCTACGCGGCGGCAAAACTCAGATTCACCTGCACGATGGGCGCAATTTCACCATTGACGACTCCAATCTGTACAATTCCGGCGATTCTCTCGTAATCTCACTACCCGGCCAAGAGGTCACCGGCCACCACGCCTTCGGCGAGGGAGTACAGGCTTACCTCATCGGTGGAAGCCACATCGGCACTACCGCTAAGGTCGTCTCAAGGGACATCAAGCGTTCCTCGAAGGCTAATGAAGTCCAGTTCGCTGACTTTGGCACAATCGCCGACTACGTCTTCGTCATTGGAGCCGACAAGGATCTACCACTGGAGGTGAAGGCTTGAGCGAATCAGTCAATCCTATGCTCTCTCCTCGCATCACTAAGGTCACCGTCAACATCGGTGTTGGCGAGGCAGGTGCTCGTCTCCAGCTGGCCGAGCGTGTGCTCGAGTTGCTCACCGGACTGAAACCAGTTCGCACCATTTCCAAGAGCACCAACCGTGATCTCGGCACCCGTGAGGGCGCTCCAATCGGTTGTAAGGTTACAATCCGTGATTCAACTACCATCGAGTCCTTCCTCAAGGACGCATTTTGGGTTCGTGAGAACACTCTGCCCTCCTATAATTTCGACCAGTCGGGTAACCTATCGTTCGGAATCGCGGACTACACAGACTTCCCCGAGCAGAAGTATGACCCGGATATCGGCATCTTCGGCATGGACATCAACATCGTACTCGAGCGCCCAGGACACAGGGTATCCCGCCGCCGCCGCCGAGCGGCAAAGGTAGGGGTTCCTCACCGAGTGGGCAGGGACGAGTCCAGAGAGTGGTTCAAGGAACACTTCGGAATGACCATTGTGGAGGAGTGAAGCATGGCACGAGATCATGGAGAAACTATTGGCCGAACAAACGGATGCCGACGCTGCGGACGCAAGCGCGGTATGATTCGACGACATGGCCTGCGATTGTGCCGCCAGTGCTTCCGAGATGTGGCCCCCGAAATTGGTTTCAAGAAATATGCGTGAGGTGATGAAGGATGCAATTCGACCCATTAAATGACGCTTTCGTCCGCATTTTCAACGCGGAGCAAGCCGGACATTACGAAGTGACATTGAGCCCTGCCAGCAAGTTGCTGGGCAGCATGCTCTCTATCATGCAGCAGTCCGGATATGTAGGAGAATTCCAACAAATCGAGGACGGCCGTGGAGGAGGATTCCGTATCGAGTTGATCGGAGCGATCAACCGCTGTGGAGTCATCAAGCCACGACACTCGGTCAAGAGGACAGATTACGATAAGTGGGAGTCGCGCTACCTGCCGGCTCAGGACTTCGGTCTTCTGATCCTGACAACCAATCAAGGTGTGATGAACCACCACGATGCGAAGAAGGGGCGTGTCGGCGGGCGATTGCTCGCGTACATCTTCTGAGGAGTGATGAAGTATGCCAAAGTTGGATAAGATTTCACACACTATCGATCTCCCCGAGGGGGTTTCCGCCACTCTCGCCGGTCACGATGTGACTCTGGCGAAGGATGGCAAGTCATTGACGCGTGAGTTCCGCCACCCTCGAGTCGAGGTTCGCGATTCCTCTGAAGGAATCGAGGTATTCTGCAACCTACCACGCCGTAAGGAGAAGGCTCTCGCTGGAACCTGGGCGGCGCATCTCAACAACATGGCCCGAGGACTCAACTCGGGCTTCGAGTACAAGCTCAAGGCTGTGTACTCTCACTTCCCTATGACAATCAAGGTGCAAGGCAACGAGATGACCATCACCAACCTGTTTGGTGAGAAGGTCCCTCGAGTCGCCGCTCTACCATGGTCGCCTGCTGACGTCGAGGTCAAGGTCTCAAACAAGACCGAGATCACCGTCACAGGTGCTGACCGTGAAAAGGTCGGCCAGACCGCGGCGAATATCGAGCGTTCATGCCACATCAAGAAGCGAGACCGACGTGTTTTCCAGGATGGAATCTACATCGTTTCTAAGGGAGACCAATGAGGGGTGATTGATGATGGATTACGAAGGTAAGACAGTCGCTGAACTGAAGGAACTGCTCCGCGCAGCCGAATTGCCGGTATCCGGTAAGAAGGCTGAATTAATTGCTCGCCTACAGGAGGCTGGAGACGCTCCAGTAGCCGTCGAGGAAACCGTCGAAGTATCCGAAGACATCGCTGAAGATGTCGAGATCGATGAGGTCGACGATGACTTCGAAGGTGAGGAATTATACGAGGATGAGTGGGATGATTTCCATACCGCTCGCCAGAAACCGGTCCTCGATGATGCAACCAAGGAAGCGCTCGCAACCCGTGCGGCTCAGAAGAAGAAGCAACCTGCTTTCCGCCGCCAAGAGTGGTTCCGCTACAAGCGCCTCTCGCGCACCGGCTGGAAGAAGCCACGCGGTGACGACTCGAGCCAGCGCAAGAATCGCAAGTACCGCTCTCCTATGGTCCGTATCGGCTACGGTAAGATTACCGACGCTCGCGGACTCCACCCCTCTGGATTCGAAGAAGTCCTCGTCAGCGCTGCTGGCGACCTCGATGGACTCGATCCAGAGCGCCAGGCCGTACGTATCTCAGCCTCGGTCGGCAACCGCAAGAGAGCAAGCATCCACGACCGCGCTGACGATCTCGGCCTACGCATACTCAATCGCCGCCGCTTCGCGCGCAAGGGGGACTTGAGATGATGATCACGAATCAGAAGAGACTCGCGGCTGCAATCTTCAGCCAGCGAGAGGGGCGCGTCGTTGGAATCCACAGAATCTGGGTTGACAAGGACTACCTCGACGACGTGGCTAACGCCGTCCAGAAGAACGATGTTCGCCGCCTTATCGAGGAGGGCGTAATCAAGGCACGACCTCTGGTTGGAACCAGCCGTTCACGAGCACGCAAAGCAGCTGCTCAGAAGTCGAAGGGACGACGCACGGGCCAGGGTTCGAGGAAAGGAACCTTGAATTCCCGTAACCCTCGAAAGGACCGCTGGATGAGGACAATCCGCGCACAACGCAGGACTTTGAAGGGAATGAGGGGCGACGAAACCCTCACTCCATCGGAGTACCGCTACTACTACAGGAAGGCCAAGGGTGGATCATACCGCTCTATCTCCCACATGAAGTCGAACATGGAAATCGACGGAATCAAGCTCGGAGGTGAGCAGTGATGGCATATGGTAAGAACCAGAGACTCCGCTACAAACGTCGCCGCAATGGCGAAACAGATTATCGCCGCAGAATGCGAATGCTTCGCGGCGGCAGCGCACGAGCAGTCGTCCGTGTGACGAACACTCAGACAATCTGCCAATTGGTTGATTACGAGACCAGCGGTGACAAGATCACAGTCTCAATTGACGGTAAGATGCTCGTTAACAAGTTCGATTGGCCCCTCGATGCTTCTCGCAAATCAGTTCCAGCCAGTTACCTGTCTGGATACGCGATGGGTAAGGCTGCAATCGCTGCTGGATACGACGAGGCCATCCTCGACATCGGTCTAGCTTCTTCTACTCCAGGAAGTCGCGCCTTCGCTGCTCTCAAAGGAATGGTCGACGCAGGTCTTGAGATTCCACACAGTGACGATGTACTGCCAGAAGACGACCGCATCAGCGGCGCACACATCGGCGATTCGATCGCAGCAGCGGTCGAGTCGACAAAGAAGGCAATAGAGGAGGCGAATGCATGAGTGAAGAGACAACCGATATCGTCGAAGAAGCTCCAGCAATCGCCCCGGGGCTCGCTCTGGCTATGGCCGAGGTAGAGGACACCTCTCCTCGCCGTCGCCGAGGCCCAGATCCTCTTGCGGCTCTACGAGCCTGGAAACCACGCACCCGTCTCGGGCGCATGGTGGCCAACGGTCAGATTCTCACCTACGAAGAAGCACTCAAGACTGGTCTGCCGATTCGCGAGGTCGAAATCGTTGACGCACTCCTTCCAGGTATGACTGACGACGTTCTCGCGGTCAACATGATTCAGCGTATGACCGACTCCGGTCGCCGTGTGCGATTCAACGTCCTCTGCGTGGTTGGCAATAGCGACGGATACGTTGGGCTCGCAATCTGCAAGGGTAAGGAGGTCGCGAGTACTATCCGTAAGGCGATCGACAAGGCCAAGTTGAACTTGATTCCAGTCATGCGCGGAAATGGTTCATGGGAATCTGGAGGCGGCCCCGGCACCTCTGTTCCACTGAAGGTTACCGGCCGCTCCGGTTCTACTCGAGTCACTTTGATGCCAGCACCTGCTGGAAAGGGACTCGTAATTGGTGACTACGGCCGCCGTGTTCTACTTCTGGCTGGCGTCTCCGACGTTTGGAGCCGCTCTGCAGGCCAGACTCGAACAACCATCAATTACGCACAGGCCACATTCAACGCCCTCGTCGAGTTGAACAAGACTCGAATCAGCGAAGGAGACCGAAATCGCCTGAACATCACCAGCGGGAGGGGAGAACAATGACCTTCCTCGTAGTACGCGTACGAAGTGACCGCGGAGTTGAGCGCAGCATCCGTGACACCATGGGTATGCTCAACCTGACCCGCGTCAACCACGCGACAATCGTCCCAGAGAGTTCCACATACGCTGGAATGCTCCAGAAGTCCAAGGACTTCGTCACATGGGGTGTCGTCGACGCTGAAACCATCGAGAACCTTCTGACTCAGCGTGGTCGAATGGTCGGCGATAAACCGCTTGACAATGCTGCTGTGAAGGCGGGTTCAGACTTCAAGACAGTCAAGGCATTCGCCAAGGCTCTAGCCTCTGGAGAGGCATCGATGAAGTCGGTAGACGGACTCAAGCCAGTCCTACGTCTTCACCCGCCACGCGGTGCGAAGGGATGGGGCGGCATCAAGCGAGCTTACTCGGTCGGCGGCGCTCTCGGATTCCGAGGCGACGAGATCAGTTCGCTCGCGGAGAGAATGATTTGAGGTGAAATGAATGGTATCACGAACTAACAAATTCCGAGGTCGCTCCCGTTATCACGGTCGTGGAAAGAAAGCCGGCCGTGGTGCTGGTCTACGTGGTGGACGAGGTAATGCTGGAATCAACAAGCACCGCCTCATGACCCGCCTCAAGTACATGCCAGGCCACTGGGGAATGCACGGATTCAACCGTCACCCAAGCCTTCGCAAGGTCAACATCAGCATCAATCTCATGCAAGTTTGCCAGATGACAGAGGGCGATTCGGTCGACCTCGGTCAGATGGGATATGACAAGCTACTCGGCAGCGGTAGAATTGACCGCGCACTTACAATCACCGTCGCATCAGCCAGCGCGCGTGCCATCGAGAAGGTGGAAGCCGCAGGTGGTTCAGTCGTCCTCGGCGACGGAAACGATTCAGACGATTGGGAAGAGGAATGATTGGGACTCAAAACTCGATTTGATGAAATAGAGGATAAGCAGCACGCGGGTGATCGATATGGAAGAGCGACGTCCCTCCTACATTGGTATTATCGCACTTTCACTCATCTACTGGGGTGCATTGGCCTGGTGGCAGAAGGATGCTCTCTTCGGTACCGATTCCGATTTACAGATTAAAGCACTGGGAATGTTCTTGACATCATTCCCATACGTCGCTTTCGTAATTTGGGGTGTTTCTTCTGATCTTCCTGAGAGCATCGCTGAAACTCCTTATCTTGGAAGGATGCTGAAACCGACTATTTGGCTCGCATTCATCGCTGCCTTCTTCCTTTATGCACTGACGGATTCATCAACAGTCGGATATCTGCTAGTAGGAATTGGACTTCTTGGACTTGGAGCAGGTCTTTCTTTAGCCTGCCTAATGCATTCAGGTCCCGAGTCAAGTCGACTCTATGGGCTTCAGCGCTTGGTGGACGTTTATCCATCTATCACCAAGCCTGAGGGTCACGTCCGCTTCAATCAGAAATTGTGGACTACGACCCTCGTTCTCATCATTTACTTCATGATGACAAATGTGATGATCTGGGGTCTGTCTGAGACGACCCTCGACGTCTTCTCGTCATTCCGCGCAATCATGGCCGGTGCCTCTGGTTCGATCATGCACCTCGGTATCGGCCCGATCGTTACAGGCTCGATTATCATGCAATTATTTGCTGGTGCCAAGATTATCCAGCTCGATTTGCAGGACACGGCTGACAAGCAACTGTACCAAGGCGTGCAGAAGATCCTCGTCCTGCTGATGATTCCAATCGAGTCCATCCCTCAAGTCTACGGATTCCTCGACCCGCATGGGGATATCATCACCCAGTACGGTGTGGGATGGGCTAACGCAATCATCGTCGCTCAGTTATTCGTCGGTTCATACCTCGTATTCCTGCTCGATGAGTTGGTCAGTAAGTGGGGTATTGGAAGCGGTATTTCGCTATTCATCGCCGCGGGTGTGGCACAGTCCACATTCGTCGGTACACTCTCTCCTCTGGCAACAGTTCAGGGAACTCCCTATTCCTTGCAGAACCCCCCTTCCGGAACTCTACCGATGATCTTCTACACCCTGCGCACAGCAACGAATTCTGAATTGGTAAGTCAGAATGGTTTCGAATTGATATTACTCAATCACGCCAATCCTGTTGCTGCCTTGATATCGTCGATTATCGTGTTTCTCGTAGTGGCATATGCTGAGTCGAGCAAACTCGAATTGCCACTGACTCACGGCAAGGTGCGTGGCCACAGAGGTCAGTATCCGATCAGACTTGTCTATGCGAGTAACATTCCAGTGATTTTGATGGCGGCTCTGCTTGCCAACGTGAATATGTTCACTCTCCTCTTCTGGAGCCATCCAACACTCTCTACGGTGCCGATATTGGGAAGTAAGGGGATGTGGAGTATTTCTCCTTGGCTTGGTTCATATGAACCGAATGCAACGACTCCCACCGGCGGATTCGCTTGGTATTCCTCGATGGTTAACGGAGTGGGTGATTGGCTCATCCCGTTGCTGAATCAGTCTCCTGATGCCTACGGGCACGAGCTTTGGCAGGTAATGGTTCACGTGATTGTCTATGTTACATTCATGACTGCCGGTTCGACAGTCTTCGCGAAGTTCTGGATTGAGACTACCAATATGGGCTCGAAGGATGTTGCTAAGCAGATCGAGCGCACCGGAATGCAGATTCCTGGCTTCAGGAAGAATCCGGTCGTCCTCGAACGAATTCTCGAGCGATACATTCCTCCTGTCACTGTCTTCTCTGGTGCATTCGTCGGTCTTCTCGCCGCTGGTGCAGACCTGCTCGGTACGGTTGGTAATGCGACAGGAACGGGATTGCTCCTAGCGGTCGGAATTATCCTCCGAACATACGAGCAGATTCAGAAGGAACAGGCCATGGAAATGCACCCTGTATTGAGAGAATTCTTCGGCGCTGAATGAGCCGATTAAAGCTCTCTAACCCAATGTTAAATATGCTGCAAAACGGCGTTTTATTGCACCCTGCTCTAGACTACACAATCGTGGCGCAGTGCGTCGATTATAGTCCGCAGCCCACTAGTCATCTTCATATACCGAAGGACGGTCGGCGGGCTGCTGCGTCAGACTGGCGTTGGAGGCTGAGGACCTTTGGGTCCGGTGAAGTCCTCCATCATGTCAGACGCACGCCGAGGAAATGCAGTCGCGAACTCGATTCGCGATAAAGAGGTGAACCACGTTCAACTTGACCCCCGACTATAGGGGGTGCAAGAAGCAGATTATTTCGATTCAAAATCAAAAATAGAATCGGTGTTCTGCGTCAATTTTCAATAAGAATCAGCAAAAACTTGTGATCCACTCGATACTTCCGTTAGGATTGTGATTCCGCTCACGCGAAATCCGGTTGATCCTGCCGGAGGCTACC
>TARA_B110000116_G_scaffold33363_1_pt1 | contig 24667 bp, 18 predicted proteins | sample TARA_B110000116 | Tara Oceans TARA_B110000116 (sample SAMEA4397355) | marine metagenome | biome: Polar Biome; feature: [ZZZ] marine water layer (ENVO:01000295); material: water (ENVO:00002006), including particulate matter (ENVO:01000060) such as... | depth 199 m
AAGGATTTCCGCGGTGGCCTCGACGAATTACAAGACATGCTCTCAGGCAACCGCGGAAGCAGCGACCGACTCGGACCTGGAATGGCCGACCTCGAGCCGGTCGAGGGCACAAACGGTAGGCTGCGCCACTCAGAAAACGGTGTGGTCATCGCCTTCGGCAAGCACAAGGGGCGTACTTTGGAGGAATTGGAACGAATCGACAAGCGCTACTTGGACTGGCTTGCCTCGCCATCTTCACCGATTCCATCGAAGACCGTGTCAGAATTACTGCGCAGCCAGCGCGAGTGATCGCGCGCGTGACCCTCATTCATTGGGCTCCAAGGAATCACTTCGCACCAATCCCCAAGATGAGCCACGCGGCCATCCATCCGTGCGCTGCCGAGGAATATGGCACCCTTGTGACCAGAGTCGAGCAATTCAGATAATTGAGTTAGTGCTTGATCGCGGATTACAGCACCGAATTTGTGGTCCGAGGGCGCCAACTCACCCTCCTCTCCAACAGGTGGCATGCGCTGGAAAAGTGCAGCTCCAGCCTCTCGGTCGAAGCGCACCACCTGAACCACCTCATCTCGGAACATGTGTCCTGGCGAAAGAAGTCCATCTCGGCGAGCAGCCCACCAAATCGGGCACCATGCCTTCCACTCACACCAGCCGCATTGCTGCTCGCCTGGATTCGCTGGCAGAGGCGTGGTTGAAGGGCGCATTCCCTCCCACGCCTCAAGCGCTGCTTCAAGCACATCCGGCCCATCGGCCTGATGCACTGTCTGATTGGCCGAATACCAACCCTCAGCAATCACGGGGGGATGATTCGGATTGTTCTGCTTCAACAGGTCACGATAGAATCGCAACTGTCTGCTGACCTTCTCATTCAACGTTGGAGATGGCGGCCGGCCAGTTTTCAGATCGGCGACAATCCAGCCACGCGATTCACCATTTTCATCCAAATCAGCAACTAATAAATCCAGCCGACCCATCATACGACCGCACTCGGAGACAAGAGTCCCCTCGTTTGCCAAAACGATCGATTGTACCTCTCTCCAAGTCCCAACTGTGACTTCCGAAAGATTTTGAACATCGAGATTTGACTTGCTGAAGAGGATGTTTAGAGCGCCGATCAAGCCATCGTGAGCCTTGGTAATCTGTTCCTCCTTCCAGCGGGGGTGGCGAGGGGTTTCGAGGAAGTTGTCCTTCTCTATCTGCCAGTGTCGGTCGAGGACGGCCTTGGCGGTGGCCGGAAGCCAGTCGGACTCGTCATTGTCGCGATCGTTGAGATCGAGATTGCAGAGATCCTCAACCGAATTATGAACTGCATTTCCCATCGCTGCTGGCATACTTGCCTTGCGCGGGAGTCCTTGGCGTGAGAGCCAATATTTGCGGGGGCATTCCTCGTAGCGGTTCCATGAAGATGGAGAGAGTTGATGGGCGATGAAACCATCCTCGGGCGTTGCCTCTGATGGAGGATCTTGCGCTGCCAAATCCTCTGCCTCTGCCTCGGACACAGGCTGCCTGTGGGGGCCAATGATTAACAGCATCTCGGTCTGTTCCGCACCTATGAGTGGAGGTCCTGTGGTTGCGGTCGACGAGAGTTTGAATGTGGAAGATGCGCTTGTAGTGACTTGTTTTCCATCTGCTGGATTCGTTAGCAGCATCGTCGCGCACTATCTTGTCGACCGTTTGGGGCTAAGCTTCGTAGGCGGCGCCAGAGGCGCAGGGCTGCCTCCAGTTTGTCTAGTTCAGGATGGCAAGCCTCTGCCTCCCCTCCGATTCTATGCGGGTGAGCCGATATGCCACATGGATAGGTGTGACAAGGTTGTGCTGATTGCTTCTGAGATTCAGGTTGCTTCTGAATTGAGTTTGCCTCTTGCTGATTCTATCCTAGATTGGGTCGAGGCGAATGGGGCGAGTCAGATGATGATGATTGACTCATATTCACATGGCCCTGATCAACCTCACTCGATCTTTGATGATGATGATTCGACCGAGTCGATGCTTGGTATCGGTTCGACGGATTCTGCTCATGAAAAACTCGGCGAACTAGAGGTTCCGATGCTGAAACACGGAGTCGTTGGAGGCATGACTGGCGTGATGCTCGGTGAGTGCCGACGTCGTGGCATCGATGCAATGGCAATTCTTGCTGAGTCGGGTGATGACTTGGCTAACGGCGCGATTCCAGACGCTCGGGCAGCCGCACGGATTATTGGGAGGCTCGATGGCTTGCTGCCGGCAATCAAGTTGGATCCTGAGCCGCTACTTGAGGAGGCTCAGCGAATTGAGGAGCAAATCCGCGAGATGATGGCTATCCAACTGAATCAAATGAAGAAGGAAAGCTCTGGTGGCGAAAGTTCTGCGATGTACGGTTGAACTCTGATTGGGTCTGAGGAGTCTGTATGACCATCATCGACCCAGACATTCGCAAGGCTGAGACACTCCCCTCCAGATTCTACACTGAAACCAAAACCTTCGATTCCGTCATCTCATCGTTCGGTCAGAACTGGCACTTTGCTGCACATCGTAGCCAATTGTCTACGACTCAACCCATTGACAATCCGCTGAAAGAGCCGATGTTGCTTACACGGAGTGAAGGGGAGGTGCACTGCATCTCCAATGTTTGCACACATAGAGGGATGCTTGTCTGCACCGAATCTTCAGAGGCCAAGCGATTGCAATGCCCCTACCACGGACGCGTCTTCGATTTGGATGGACGGTTCCGCAGTATGCCAGAATTCAACACCGTCGAGAATTTTCCCAGCGAGGCAGATCACCTACGAAAATTCCCCTTAGCAGAGTGGAAGGGTTTGCTATTCAACACGGTCTCAGCTGATGATTTTGGTTCCTTCATCGCCGAAGTCGAGGCACGAGTGGGATGGCTACCAGTCGAAGCGTTCACACATGATTTGAGTCGCCATCGAGAATATACAATCGAATCCAACTGGGCACTGTATGTGGATAATTATCTGGAAGGATTCCACATTCCATTCGTCCACGGAGACTTGCACGACGTCCTCGATTATGATGCATACAGCACCGAACTGTTCGATGGCGGTGTCCTACAGATTGGAATTGCAAATGAAGGGGAGCCATGTTTCGATTTACCTGAAGAACACCCTGAATTTGGACAGAACATCGCCGCATACTACTTTTGGTTACACCCTGGTCTAATGTTGAATTTCTATCCGTGGGGTCTCTCGGTCAATCTTGTCATCCCTGAATCGGTAGACAAGACCCGAATCGTATACCATGGGTTTGTGGGCGATTCAGCCATGCTTGCAAAGGGAGCTGGGGGGAACTTGGACAAGGTTGAGGAAGAGGACCAATTTATCGTCGAAGGTTGCCAAAAAGGCGTCTCTTCAGTCGCCTATGAACGCGGCCGATATTCACCGACCAAGGAGGCCGGAGTCCATCACTTCCACCGAATTTTAACACAGTAATTCGAAGCCTTGGTAACTTAGGACTATTCTAGCGGTTCCGTCGAGCCGTAATCACCGAGGGACATTTGCTGTGGCCCTACATCGGCGACGATTTCTCCTGCCGTTTCGTCGACGTTTCCATCTTCTTGAATTGTTTCTCCGGCTAGCATGGCTTCAAGCTCAACTTCGCTGAGGACGTTGACTGAGAGCCTATTCGCCTTGTCCAGCTTGGAGCCAGCCGAGTTTCCGGCGACGAGGTGGTCGAGTTTACCGGAAACTGTTGAGACTACTTTTCCCCCAGCAGCTTTGATCATCAGAGCGATTTCTTTTCGCGGACGGTCGAGGGTACCTGTGATGCAGAATGTCTGGCCAGTGAGGGGTCCGTCCGCCTCTTCAATCACTTCCTCGGCTTCGATATTGAGGGCTTCCGTCAATCCTTCGACGACGCTCCTGCGTTCATCCAAGCCTTCGAGGAATGACCGTGCTACGGTTTCCCCTACGCCATCGATTGTGACCAGTCGTGGGATGGCGTCCTCCGGTGCGGCTAACAAGTCAAACAGAGTGGTTGCTTCTCCTACTTCGCGTGCGAAGGCACTTGCTAATTCTGGACCGATGCCCGGCAATCCGAGGGCTGAGAGGAAGGCTGAGAGGTTGAGTGAGCGCGTTGAGTCTAGTTGGGCGATGACATTGGTTGCTGATTTCTCACCCATACGCTCGAGGCCTACGAGATCTGAGTGAGTCAATGCGTAGAGATCGGGCAGGCTCTTGACTAAGCCTTCCTCGCAGAGTTGTTCTGCGAGTTTCTCTCCAATTCCATCCATCTCTAGCGCTCGGCACCAGTAGAGGATTGCGCGTTCGAGGCGCGATGGGCAATCGAGGTTGAAACAGCGTATGAAGGCTCCATCCTGCTTCAGTTGTGTGCCGCATCGCGGGCACTCGTGAGGAATTGGAACGGCTTGGCGCAAGGGTAGTGGGTCGCTGAAGGCAGTGCCATCCGCACGGAATCTATTGTCGAGATCTGTTTGGTTTGCGGGTCCGAGAACCTCGATTATTTTGGGAATCACATCGCCTCTGCGGACAATTCTGACTCTGTCTCCAATGCTGATTCCCAATCTTTCAATCTCTCCGGCGTTGTGCAGTGTCGTGTTTTCGACAGTTACGCCGGAGACAGTTACCGGTGCGACTCTCGCCACTGGAGTAACCGTACCGGTGCGACCGGTCTGCCAATCGACTCCTAGCAGAACCGTCGATGCCTCCTCGGGGGGGAATTTCCACGCTAGTGCCCATCGCGGATGATGCGCGGTCTGGCCGAGGAGGCTTCGCTTTGCAAGGTCGTCGAGTTTGATGACTACTCCGTCGATCTCCCAGGGGGCGCTTTCTCGGCGCTGAGTCCAGCGCTGAGTAACCTCAAGGATTCCGTTTGTAACAGCCTCATCGTCGTCGCCTTCGACTACATCGTTGCCTGCCACTTCGATACCATTTGCGACCAACCAATCGATCTCTTGCGAGTCGAAGGTGAAATCTGGTGAGGCTGGGCTGTCGGGGTGACGGTCGGCAAGTTCGGGGAACATCACATCGTAGGCGTGGAATACAAGGTCGGCCGCGTCTCCTTTACCGGCATCAGCGCTCTTCTGTCGCAGGCTGCCAGATGCGAGATTGCGCGGATTGGGGGCGATGTTAGCGTATTTCGAGCGGAAGACGTCGAGCGGCATCACCACTTCTCCTCGTACGTGGGCATCACCATCCCAAGCAAGTTGTTCTGGGATGTTTGAGATTCTACGAGCGTTGGCTGTGACATCTTCACCACGCTCGCCATTTCCACGCGTAGCCGCGCGGACTAGACGGCCTCGGCGGTATTCCAGCGATAGGGCTGAACCGTCGAGCTTGGGTTGGCAAACGAAGCGACGGCCGTGGGCAGTGGTTTCTGTAACAAAGTGTATGACTTCCTCAGCCTCAGTTGCCTTGTCGAGGCTACGCATAGGGAACAAGTGGTCGACCTTCACAGACCCCGGTGCGGGGTCCGAACCTACCTTGGTTAGTTGTGGGTGGTCGGGTGAGAGTTTCTTCAATTCGTCGAAGAGTGCGTCATATTCGACGTCGGTAATCTCTGGGGTAGCCTCATTGTAGTAGAGGTTTGAATGGTGTGCGAGGAGCCCTGCCAGCTCCTCAAGCCGGGCGCTGTTCGCCCAATCATCCAAGCCCTCCGAGACCATGTTGTCCGAGGGGCGGCGGACCCCTAAAAGGTGCCCTTTTCGTGCCTTCTAAGCCTCGATTCAAGGCTCTCGCCGAAAGAAGAAATGGTGGGCCAGCCAGGATTTGAACCTGGGTCGCGCGACCCCCAGCCGCGAAGTATAGGCCAAGCTAACCTACAGGCCCCGTGTGTGGTTCCGCCGTGATGAGATTCTCACAAAGCCTTAACGGCGGGTGGAATCAATCCTCGCGAGCGATGCTGAAAGAAGATATCTCATCGATCAAATCGATGTGACCGACATACATCCTTCTGCAGCAATAACGCTCGAGGCCGATGTCGTCGAGGACCTTTTGTGGGTCCTCTCCGGCATCGACGGCGGTCTTGTACTGGTCATACATATGAGCTACGACTTTACCGCAACTCCAACAACGAACTGGAATCAACATTTTGGATCACCTATACGATTTCTGCCACTTCTTGCGAGCGCCTCGGCCCATTTGGTGCTTTGGCTCCTTGCGTCGTGGATCATTTACCAGTAGGCTGCGGTCAAATCGGAGGAACTCGTCTCGGAGTTCCTCATCAATTCCCTCAGCGCCACCATTGTAGTGTACGAGACCGCGTGCTATCGCAGTGCGGATTGCGTCGACTTGTCCCATTTGACCGCCGCCCTGAACATCGACAACGACGTCGACATCGGATAGGCGGTTCATCGCCTCAGCGATCTGAACCGGTTCGAGCGCCTTACGGCGAGCGAGGGCCGGTTCCATGATGTGAATCGGTTTGTGGTTGACACGTACTCGGCCCGCTCCCTTACGTACTGTTGCACGTGCGACTGCGGTCTTACGCTTTCCACTCATTTGGACTATCTTCGCCTTCTGCTTCGTCTTCTTCTTAGCCATCATTGGTCACCTCCCCATCTACTGGAGTCCACACCGAGGTGGGCACTGATATCACCGAGTCGCACGAATTTCTGAGGCAAATCTCGCTCAAATGAGCTTGAGTCGCCCCATGCGTGGCCCTCTGGTAGATCGTCTCCAGCAAGGTTCGCTGGTGTTCCAATCATGACACGTAGGTCGCGTACGGCATTGCGTCCGCTACTGTTCTTCTGGTAGGGCAGCATACCGCGCACGGTGCGCTTCAGAATCATGTCCGGCATGCGAGGGAAGAACGGACCCTTTCGAGGGTGGTTCAACTTGTACTTGTGATCGTACTTGGAGAAGACTGCGGTCTTCGCGCCTGTAACGATCGCCCGTTCTGCGTTCACGATGATGACGCGCTTCTGGCCGCCGGCCTTGCGCGCTGTCAGCAACTCGCTAGCGACATGGCTAGCGAGGCGCCCGAGGACCTTGTCCTTGGCGTCGAAGACGAGGGTACTGGCATCAGCCAAGGATCCTCACCCCCCGGCCATCTGGGTTCTCGTTCATCAATTGGCGAATCGTGAGGACACGTCCGCCTGCTGCTTCAATCTTCGAGCGGGCGCCAGTACTGACACTGTATGCGGCGACGCTCGGCTTACCGGACACATCACCGCTGCCGAGAAGCTTGCCGGGAACGAGGACTATGTCCTCTTCGGCAGCGTATCGGCTCAGGCGGCTCAAGTTCGGTTCAGCCCAATTACTGCGGCTCCTCTCGAGCCTCAGCGCGACGTCTCGCCACAGTGCAGAACCGGTCGACCTGCTCTGGTCCTTGAGATCGCCGATTAGGGCGATTAGGGCCTGGTTGGTCTTTCTCATGTTCTTACTCATATGACTCCCTCGACGTATGCTTGGGTAGCGCGCCCACCTGACTGCCTGTTATGAATGCTGCGGGTTGCCCCTACGGGGCATGGCCACGCAGTACATCGAGAAGAGGAGAAAGCCGATTTCTTCGGCTCTCTTCCTCGACTCTACGTCATCAGATTCGGAAGCCGCCGTCGGCGTCTGTTCCGTCATCGATTCCGGCGATGCGCTCTTGACCCTCGGAGTCAACGAATGAGCCTGCTTTGATGACCGAGCCGTAAAGGTCGGACTCATTAGCAGCGGTTCGGTTCAGCATTCCTTCGCCCAAAGAGGCACTGATGTGGTTGATGATCGACTGGAGCGCGCCGATGGCTCGGTCGCGCTGATCTGAACCAATCTCGTGGTCAGAGTACCTTGCTTCCTCAAAGAGTGAGAAGAAGACGTTGAGGTCCTCTGGCGGCGCGATGCCGCTGAGCATTGTGCTCACAGCATCCTCGAATTCTCGCGTGGTCTCGTAGACCTTCTTCATCGCACCTCGACTGCGGAAGAATCGTACTAATTCCTTGTAGCAGTTGAAGATGGTGTCGATGTATTCGTTCGACGCCTTCAGCGACATTAGCGAGTCGGTGAGTATTCCGCGCAGAATCTCGATGCGTCGGCGATCGATGTAATTGCGATACATGATCGCGCCGACCATCAGCGCGAAGGCCAAAGCGATTCCTAGAATCGTCAAAACCTGCACTGTGAAGAAGCTCGTTTCGCCCTTCGCAATTAATTCACCAAGATAGATTTCAGGCGTGTTGTTGAGATATTCCTCTTCGAACTCGTGTGAGCCCTTGAAGTGGATTATGACTTGCCATCTTCCTTCGTCGATACAATAACCGGCTTGGCTGCATTCGAGTTCTCCGGGTACGTTGACCCCTGAGTATTCGAAGCTAAACGATGCCACACCTAATTCATTCGTCGTAGCGTAAACCACGTTGTGCGGAATCCACGCGCCTTCCTCGGTATTCCAATACTGGTAGGTGAAGATCACCGTTTGGTGCTCGACCGCGAGGTCAAGCCGGTCGCGCAGAATCGCGACCGAGCCGTTGATCCAATCTCCTTCCTGATACCCATCTGGGTTAGACCAGTGGTTCTTCAGCAGGATATCAACGCGACTCCTGACTAGGACTTCGATATCGATGAAGGAGCCATTGACAACAGGGGTTGTCTCGGCTCGACATCCGCCAGGTAATTCCTTAGTCGGTTCGTATGCGAGTCTAACCACTCTGAATCCTTCCATCATCTCAGATGTTGGTTCGACTCCGCGGCGACTTGGATTGTCTTCCGGATCGCCGCTGAACCACTCTACCTCACCAGTTCCATCACGTGTAATCGAAGTGGCGATTGGTCGAGTGTTAGTCTCAGGATCGAGGTAGATGTTGAGGCACTTGCCGCCAATCGGATTGCCATTCGTCTGAGTTAACTTGGCATCGAGGTGGAATGACTCCTTGAGATACAGTACCGGGAAGGTCGACCCGTTCTGGAAAGTGTACGAATCGATGTCATTTCGGAAAGGACCAATTTCTTGCAGGTGCATAGTCGAGTTCGAGAAGACCGGGAACAGTCGTGTTACGCTTGCATTGTGGTATCGGAAGCGGTCATTATTCTCGTATGAATTGAATTCAACCTTCACTCGGGCTTGGCCGGCCTGAACGCCGGAAAGCGGACAGGTAATCTCGAAGAATCCGTCCGCGTTTGAGGCTCCTGGGAGACAACCGACGATTCCGGTCTCGGAGCCAACCATCTCGTATGTTACGCGCACGGCGCGGTTAGAGAGGTTAGATCCGAGTTCGTCAACGAGCTGGCCGGTGACGACCATGGGCTTCTCGATCGGCTGTCCGGTCGATGGATCGATTTCAGAAGTGTAGACAATCTGATCGTCGACATTCAGGACGGTCCGACCGATGAGGCTGAACCCATCGACTTGGAACTGCATGACTCGACGGTAGTGATCGCTGTTCACCGTCTGGGCGCATGGGTCCCATGCGCCGGAGGTGCTCATCGCATCTGCGTCGAGTGGTTCGCAGCCCTCGTGAGGCAGGTTCTCTTCGAAGCGCAATATGACGTTTACCGGACCGAATCCATCTGGTAGGAAGGATAGCGGATCGTCGCGCAGGAGTTGTGGATCCAACACCATCTCGTGGTGAATGTTTCCTGCGTTCGGACATAGGGTCTCGACGATTTGTCTATGAGTTCGATCATCGAAGTCGGTTCCCTCCATAATCAGGATAACCTCTCCGCCATTCTCACCACATCCGTCCAAAGCTTGTCCGGAATCCTTGATGATGGCTGTACGATTGTCGTCCGTCACCTGTGCTGAGAATTCCCAAATATCTCCATTGGAGCGTATGTTCGGGGTTGTACCTTGCAGTGTGATGTAGGTGCGTGAGACAACCCAGAGATCCATCGTTCCTGAGGTTCCTTGGTGGCGAGGGTCACCTGGATAGTTGTAGGACAGAGAGAAGTTACCCAGATCGTGGTCCTTCTCAATCGTTAGATTGACCGAGAACCAGCCCGTGCCGTCAGTCTCAGCGATACCATTGGTGCCATCCGCGCTCCAGATATAATTGACCTGAGAATTCTTTAGTGGCTGCAATGAATTATCGAGCAATTGAACATTGATTGTGCGGTTCTGGCCGCGGTATAAGCGCGGTTCAAGTAATTCCTTGAACTCGGTCGTTCCAATGACTGAGACATTGAGGTAAGCGCCTGTAGGAGCGAGGACCGAACTCTGGTTTCCAGTGAAGTAGAAGTTCGAGTTGGTGAAGTCCGCGCGTATTCCGTAGTGGCCTGCAGCATATTGAGAATACCAGGTCCAGTTGTAATCGAAGGTCGCGACTCCGTTCACCATCTGTGGTGCGCGTGCGTATCCAGTCTCCTGTGAACCCGCGAAGATTCCATTGTGGTCAAGATCGACCTGAAGCGTCATCGGGTCATGTGGCCATGGAACCAAGGTCCGATTCCAAACGCTTCCGATGACTCTCAGAGTCTCTCCGGTAAACATCTCAGGGATAATCTCGCAGCGAACGTCGCTATTCGGGTCGACTGGGTCGACTGGTCCGCACGGTGGCACATTGAAGTCGCCACCGTTCTGCATGCCGATTCGCCAATGAGTTCCGTTCGAAGAGAGGAACGGACGCAGTCGTGAGCTCTCTCCAGTTAGCCCCTCAGGAGTTCCATCCCAAGTCATCGCATACGGCTTGCCGAGGCTTACGTCTTCGTAGGCGAGGCCAGCGGCGTCAAGACTTGGTTGGTGGAAGAGAGCCCTCCACGCTCCGAAGGATGATCCTGTGAACTGTGTGGTGTCCCAGAAGTAAACCGGTCGAGTCGATGGCGTGAACATATCAGCTTCGATGTACATTCGGTGCATCGAGCGGATAGCAAACGCCTCGGTCTCAGACTGCTCAAGGTAGGGGAATGGCCATTCATCGCCCAAATCGGGTCGCGCGAAACCAATGAATGCATAATCGCCAATCGGCAAACTGGTGTTGGTGTAGTCATAACGTCCGAGGACGAAGTGATCTTTCGCATTGTCATCCCAGACAATTTCTTCGTATCCGCCTGGTAGCGAACCAACGCCATTATCCATTGTTGAATTCCACTGAACCTGCTTCCACTGGCCCTGTGCGCCGGCGGTTTGGACGAAGGTTAGTGAGACCCATCCATTCGAATCAGCGCGGTAACCGTAGCCGTATCCGTCGAAGATGGTCGGGTGAGTGTGATTGCCGAATGGTCCGCCGTGAATGCGGAATGAGACTGGAGCGTTAGGAATTCGATTGTCGAAAATTCCTCGATCCCAATCGGCCTCATAATGCACCTTGTAATCTGTGAAGAGGGGTTGCTCGTCGCTGCGGAAGTATGTCCACGCGACGTAGTCAATCGAGGTGTTGGCACGGACTTCTACAGGCATCGGTTCGGTCTGTGAACCGTCATGATAGAACATCTCAGTGACTTCCGCGTAGACATTGTAAGTTGTGTTCGGACCTACAATGAGATCCTCTGGCAAGAGGAATTGCCCGACAACGAAAACTCCAGCCGCATCGGTCAGAACATCGACGGTCTCGAGGGCGAGGGTGCTATTTCGAGCCCATTCGATAGTAATCTGAACCGGCAGGTCTGGAGCTGGCTCGAAGACGCCTGTATCAGGGTCGAGCCAGTTCACAGTGCCGCGGAAGACGGCCGGATTTACCGCATCGAGCCAGAGGACGTTAGCGCTGGTGAGATTTATTCTCGTAGGCACCTTGTCATCCTCATCGAGGACTCCGTCGTTATCATGATCCCAATCTGAGGAATTCGACCAGTCCTCTTCGAGATGGTCCCAATCACGATCGGGCCTCTCGTCGGTGTCATCATCCTCGTCAATCGCGTCCGGACCGGTGAATGGGTCGGAGGGGTTAGCGATGCCTGTTCCATTTCCGTAATCGTCGTGGTCCCACGGGTTTGTTGATTCCTGGCCGAAGCGAGATGGCCATAGCATAATCTCGTCCTTATCGAGCATGCCGTCCGAATCATCGTCGAGATCGATGTCGTCTCTCAATCCATCGTTATCATGATCCCATGGAGAGATGAACGGCGTGGCTGTATTCAACTCAAGAGTATTGACCAATCCATCGGCATCCCAGTCATCATCAGCCCAGTCGAGGACGCCGTCGTTATCGTGATCCCAAACGCTCTGTTCTTCGCCAACGAAGCAAAGGGTTTCCTGTAAGGAGTCGAGAACTCCATTGTTATCGTCATCTGGGTCTTCTCCGTCAGGGACTCCGTCGTTATCGTTGTCGACATCGTAGTACACAGGGAATAGGAGTCCCTGTCCTAACACACCTTTGTCCCAGACGGCTTGGTACCAACCATCGTCGTCTGGATCCGTGTCGGTTCCGTCGTCGTCTTGGTCATCACAATTTGAGCCGGTAAAGAAATTGGAGGCATCGATATTGGCGTCGTCGTCAAGGTCGTCATTGCTGTCGATTTCGAAATAATCCCAGATTCCATCGTTATCGTCGTCGACATCCCAATGATCGTAGACCCCGTCGAAATCATCATCCAAATCTGCTGTATCATTCACCATACATTGAGGATTCAAATTTCCAGAAACCGGAGCGCCACAATCGTCGTCCGGATCGACATCATTGTTCAATAAATCAGCGACTTCATCAGGGAATAGATTGGCATTACTGTCAGCAGTCCATTGGAAGAATCCCCAATTGATTCCGACCCAAGCGGTATACAAATCCCGATTATCCTTCATCTGGTCGTAATTTACAGCCGCGCTCGGTCCAGCATCGCCTTGACCTAAGAAATCGAAATGCCAACATTGAGTCTGACAGGTCCACTGACCTTGTGAATTGGTTCCATTGTAAGCCCCTTGGTCCATATCTGCATCGGGTCGGCTGGAATAGGGAATAGTGAATGACATTCCATTCGTCCGGCTAGCCGGAACAACGGGGTAACCGTAAAGCCAGGCATACGGCAGTCCGCATGCTTGGTCATCTAATTGTTGGGCGATTAGAAGCCACCAGAATGTGTAACCGCACTCGTTATTGTCGAATGAGCCTCCTTGTCCTGGATCATTAACATCCAGAACTCCATCATTCCCTTCATCTTGATCCCACCAATTGGGAAGTCCATCTCCATCCGCATCGATATCGATTCCATTTTGAAGTGAATCGCCATCTTTGTCAATATCGAAATAATTAGGGCCATTCCAAGGGCTCCAATGCATTAGGACATACCAATACATCTCAGGGATCTGTCCATTTGTCCGAGGCACGGTGGAATCGTCGTAACCGTTGTGGGGATAGATGAATCCATTATCCTCTGTGAACGGATTGAAGTGCCACCACATCTTCCAGTGCGTATCCTCGAATTGTGCCCATAGGTCGCTGTCGTCTGAACCGTCGATTATGTCTCCATCACCGTGCGAGTATCCGTAATATGTTGCGAACGGGTCGGTCTGGTCTTGGTCGACCACTCCACAGTTTCCGTCGTCGGGGTCGTAGTAATCTGAGATTCCATCGTTATCGTCATCCCAATCCTCGTCGTTCTGCAAACCATCTCCGTCAACATCGGTATCGATGTCATTCGGGCCGTCGTCACGGAAGCGAGAGCCATTGAGCAGGTGCAAATCATTGTCATCGTCGAAATCACAATTAGGGTCGATATCCATCCAATCAAGGATTCCGTCGTTATCATCATCACGGTCCTCCCAGTTATTCAGACCGTCGCCATCCCAGTCATTATTGCCAGTGTACGACTTACGCGCAACGGTGCAATTCATGTCGGAATTCTGTGGATTCGGGTTAGTCTGAGTGGCGCAATCCCACTCAGAGACTTGCTCCTCAGTGGAGAGCATGTACGGGTCCGCTTCGTTTAGGATGCCATCATTATCTAGATCGTAGGGTTCGTCATCCGGGTCGTTGCGAGGAGCGCCATTCGGGTTGTCGAGCTCATCGAGTTCAAGCGCGCCCATATCTGGGTCCATCCAATCCCATACCAAATCGTAATCCATATCGATTGGGCGATACCGATCATCATCTGCATCCCTGTCGTAATCAATCTCACAATCACGTCCAGGAGTTTGGATTTCGTAGGAGTTTGGGTAATCGCCTTGGCCATCACCGTTTGTATCGAGTTGCATGCATTCATCCCATATTCCATCATTATCGTCGTCGACATCGTACATGTCGAGCAAGCCATCGTTGTCATCATCAGTGTCGGCTGAGTCCGGTGTTCCATCGTTATCATTGTCGGGATCAAGGAAGTTCGGGATTCCATCACCGTCGAGATCACCATCGACAACTTCGGTAAAGGATTGATTTCTCAGAGGGTGCCACACATTCGCTTCCATCGAAACATAGTCAACACCGCCGATATATTCGGAGTAAGTATTGTCGGAACCACTCGTTGACTGAACAGTGATTGTTCCTGTCATCGCTGGGTGAATGTTGCAAAGATAGCTGAATGTCCCAGCGTTGTCAAAGATGAATGTGAAACTTGCGCCAGGAACGATGGTACCGCTGTCGAAGAGGCCGATATCTGATGTCACTGTGTGATCTTGAGTATCATCGTTGGTCCATACGACGGTATCGCCCTCATTGATGGTTAATGCTCGAGTGCCGAAGGCACCCGCGTTGATTGCGATATTGTGAGTCTGAGCAGATACCCACTCATACCAATCATCCCACAGAGGTGCTGTGGTGGTGATGTTAGTGGTAATCGAGGCATCCCAAGGGTGTGCGTCCCAGAGGTCGATGACGCCGTCGTTATCGTCGTCATCGTCGAAGTAATCCTGAGCGCCGTCGCCATCGAAATCGCATGGCCAAGTGAATTGATCGATGCGGGCGTCGTTATCGTCGTCCTCATCGTAGGAGCCACGCCCGCTGCCATCGATGTCTTCATCGGTGACGCCGTCGTTATCGTGATCCATCAGATTCTGATCGATTAGGTAACCGGTACCGACCGGAGTTCCAGTCCATGGGTGGACTGCATTCGGCATGACGTAACGGTCGGCGCTGACATTCCAAGGATCGGCGCCTTGTGAATAGTCAATAGGCCCCTCTAGGATTCCATCGTTGTCGTCATCCCAATCATTCTCGTCATCGACTCCGTCGTTATCGTGGTCGAATGGATCGGTTCCATAGCATCCGTCGAAGCGCTCGATGAGATCGCTGATTCCATCATTGTCGTCATCGAGGTCATCGAGGTCATTGATTCCATCATTGTCGTGGTCTTCGGTATTGGTCTCCTCAAGGTGGAATCCGTATCCAGGGTTGGTCAGGAGAATTGAGGGGTCGGAGATCTTGCCTTGGTATGAGGCAGGATCAACCCAATTCGCATCAGAGAAGGCTGGGTGCAGGAAGTCAGCGGTTGAAGCCGGCTGGCCTTGAGTCTCGCCTGCACTGGCTCCCCCACTCTGGTAGAACTGCTGGTAAGCAGTCCGGGCAGGAGTTTCTTCCGGCCCCTCAAGGCTGGTTTCAGCCTCTTCGGCGCCGATGAAATTGTACATCTGTGTGCTCAGCAGCATCAGCACCACCATCATCAGGGCTGACGTGCTCTTCTTCCTATTTTCTCGACCATACCAAGTCTGTATCTCTTCCTTCATTTCGACCACCGAAGTGTCCCCTGACCTTCGCCCAACTTATCAACGAAACCCCTCATACGCGCGCGAGCGTATCAAGCAAGGCTCTGAGTATCATGGTTCAAATGCGAGCTGGCTCAATCGGGCAATCCCTCAAACCGCTTCGGTTTGACTCTCAAGCTCGATGATAGGGCAATCCCTTGATAATCGTTGAAGCCCTATACAGTTGCTCCAAAAGGACCACTGCGGCTAATTCATGAGGTAGCGTAATCAACCCGAGCGAGAGTGAAGACATACTGTCACTATGCACGCCAAAACCCCCAGGAGGGCCGACGACAAGGTGGATATCATCGCTCGACAAACGCCACTGTTTCATCTTCTCAGCATAACCCATCGAGTCGAGGTTCTCACCTCTTTCTTCAAGCACGATGACATTTTTGACTCCAGCCTTGGCTACTATCGACTCGAGGTAAGGACCTGGGTCGGTCCGATTACGATGTTCCGAAAGTGAGACTCCCTCGCCAGAGAGTCGGTTGGCGTAATCTGAGATAGCCATGCGGAAGGCTGCGTCCTTTGCTCGGCCATGTAGGTGAACGACGATGCGCCCCATGAAGTAGGCCTGTGTGGGACATGACTTGATTGATTCGTAAGCATCAAGGGTGACGGCTTGCGCGAATCGTTTGAGAATCCATGAGTTGGTGGCCGTTCAAGCGAAAGCCGAAGCCACTGCAGGATGATTTGCACATCCGTGGGACGCGAGTGTGGTTACAGGACTTAAGAGAGGCCTGTGAGATGAATTTCGACAATCCTGAGGAAGGACGTAGGCTGGTGCGCCAGATGCAGATCGAATGGACCGATTCACACTCCGAGGGAGATGTCGATGATGCCCTGCGTGATGGCCTTGACAGGCGCGCACTACGTCTTTTACGAGCCACAGATGACGAGTGGTTAAAGTGGCTCGATAACGATAATTTCTGGAAGCCAGGGTGGCGCGACGAGCCGCGAGGTGAAGTCGAATGAGCAGCTCGGCTCTACCACTTCTTGATGTCTGGATTTTGCTCTTTCTAGCGCTTGGTGCGGTATCGATTTACTACTCTCGACACCAGCCCTTTCCTGAGTATGGTAGCCGCTTCGGCTGGATCTGTTTAGGATTGGGACTGGTCTTCCTAATCAGCCGAAGTTCGCCGCGGGAAACAACGATTCTGGCTCCAGCGGTCGTCGCCGCAGTATTTGGAGGGCTGGCGGTGGTCTACGGAGTTAGGCACATGGTGGAAACCGAACGCGATGTGCTGGTTGCACCCTTCGGTGGCGTTCTGTTATGTGTTGGAACAATGAGCCTGATGACCGAGGGGTGGGCCGGCATGGTTCCAACATACCAAATCATCTCATTCGGCATCGCTTCGGTAGTAATCCTCCTCGAGATTTACCTAGCATTCCGTGGACTGGTTGTCGGAGTGCAAGGTATCACTTGGTCGAAATCCGGCCTTCGGCAAGTCGAGCGAGGACTTCTGCGCGGGCCGCGTGGAGCAATTTCCCACTTCGAGCGCTCATGGGACATGGATGATCAGTGGTTGAACGCCATGAGTCACTCCGCACTTGCATTAATTCACCAACATCTCGATGACAAACCATCTCACAAGGAGCATGTTACCGAACTCAAAGCAATCGGCGGCTGGGAATCTGTCGATAGCGCTTGGATAGATGCGATCAAGGCCTCGCTGACGAATCTCAACTCCCCTTCTCCAAGCCCTATTGCCGGCGGGGACGATTGAAAACGGTGAGGCCATTCGGGAGTTAGGAACATGGTCCGGATAACCAAGGTTCACACCGGCGGAGGCGATGGTGGAGACACATCTCTGGTCGATGGTACGCGTGTCGGGAAGGAACACCCCCGTGTTGCAATCTACGGCGCCATCGATGAAGCGAATGCGGCAATCGGGGTAGTCCGAATGGAACTCGAGAGAGCGCCGACGCATTCTCCAGATGGTGGATTCATGGCTGCAATCGTCCCAATCTATACTCAATCCGATGAGATGCTTTGGCGCATTCAGCAGGAACTCTTCGATGTCGGTGCTGAATGCGCCTGCCCGCCAGGTGGAGTGCCAGAACAGATGGCAATAATCGGCACCGAAGCAGGTGAACGGCTCGTGGCAGAAATGGACTCGATGCTTGAAGACCTTGAGCCGTTATCATCATTCATCCTCCCTACCGGTAGCCCCCCAGTGGCCCATTTACACATCGCGCGTACGATTGTTCGGAGAGCCGAACGTGAAGCCTGTGCGATGCGTGATGAAGTCCGATCTGAAGTCATAAGTTACCTCAACAGACTCTCTGACCATTGCTTCGTCCTTGGACGATGGATCACCGCCAAAACTGGCGGAGATGAATCTCTCTGGACTCCACTTGGCAAGCGTGACTGAATTCCGTTCTCTCGCGCGCATTACGTTTCAAACGGTTGCTCCGCTCGCAGCCAAATAGGTGCGAGCGTCGCGCAGCAGAGCCTTCTCTTGATCGAAAGTCAACTGCGCCTCTGCCTCGTCGAAATTCAACCAGAGGTAGTTCGTATGCTCATGCGAGATAGTCACATCCAACTGATTCGTCGTGGCGATGTACCAATACACTTCTTTGTCTATTTGTCGCCCTCTGTGGTAGAATGAGTATTCAGTGCGTTGGCGCCAGCCGCTATCGATTTCGATATCGTTGATTCCGGTTTCCTCCAATAATTCGCGTCGGGCGGTTGTATGATGATCCTCATCTCCCTCAACGTGCCCCTTTGGATATGACCAGTGACCCTGAGGGTATTGCAGCAATAGAATGCTGTCGAAATTGACAAGCACGAATCCGCAAGACGTTTCCATAGGGTCCGCGATAGGTATCTTGCATATCTCGATTTTCCCTCTCGCGTCAACTGTATAATTGCTTATTTCCACCTTAGACCATCGATTATTTGGGAGTTGATGGTGAAATTGGAGATTGCAAACAGATGATAGGGAGGGCGCGGCGCAGTCGCATGATGACTCACCGCGCACTCTCCCTCGACATCCGTCGCATTGTGACGGATTCGGACCTCGATGGTGTAGTAACAGGAGCCATTCTGCGACGCTGGTGGCCCGAAGCTGAGATTGTGTTCGGGCATCCCGGCGCGCTCCGCGCAGGGATGCTCGACGATCATATCGATCGGCAGACAGCAGTGTGCGATCTGCCACGTCATCCTGCTTGTGGATTGAGTATTGACCATCATCAATCGAATGCTCCGAATGATTCTGATGATGGTACGGAGGTCGACGATGAGATGGTCGTCGTTTGGAGACCGACCCTTTCTGCAGCGCGGATTGCTTTCGATTTGGTCGGTGAGGTTGTCGATGTTAGTGACCTCGCGCAACTGATGGAATGGGTCGACAAATTGGATGGTGGTGCTGTTACGAAGGATGAGTACCTCTCAGACCACCCTGTTGTTTGGTTGGGCCGAGTGATCGGTGGCGATGATGAGGTGGCGCTGGCAATTCTTGAGGCACTGACGCGGGGCGAGTCGGCTGAGGATATTCTTGCGTCGGAACGAATCGCCCCTGTGATGGTGGCTAAGGGAGAGCGTTATGCCCGTGCGGACGAGTTGATACGCGAGCGCTTGGAAATCGTCGATAGACTCGCAGTGGTACGATTGGAAGATATGGGCGTGCGCTCAAACGGGTACCGCGTCACCGCGCTCGCCGGCGAAGCTTGCGATGCCTGTCTTGTTGTTCACGGGGATGTTGGAGCAAACTTTGGAGAGGAGGATCGATATCCGGTCTCAGCCTCTTTCTACACCAATTCATTCCTACATCGAGGCGGAGGAATCTATGATTTGACCCGCCTCGCAACCCGCTTCGACCCTGATGGTGGTGGGCATGCAAATGCCTGTGGTTGCCGCATCCAACCACTCGATGCGGGCGAGAGGGTCGAGCGCGGAGTAGAGCACAGCGACATTGCGGTGAATATTGCAGAATGGTTGTCGATGTGGGCTCAGCGGTGATTTATCCACCCCGCCGGCTCATCCGATGAGTTGTAGCAGGTAGAGGAAACCGAGGAAGGCATGAATGAGGATTAGCCCCATCATCACATCCGATAGCTTACCGTGCAAATTCTTCACCCGTGCGAATGATTCGCCAGCAGCCTTCTTCGCGCTCGTCTTGCGCCCAAGGATCCACAAATATGTCATCAAACCAAGCCCAAGTAAACCAACCCAACCATGGAAATGACCGGGGAGCAAGGTCGCGATTCCAAGGTCTTCGCCTGCAAGAAAAGCCGAGGCGATGTGAGACAAGAAGGCGAGGCTGATGACGGCAATAACCAGACGAAAAAGTCGCTCCCCCTCGACCTCGTGGCGCTCAAGCGCAGCAACCCTCTCGGCGCCCTTCAGTGCGATGCTCTGTTTGCGCCAATCGCGCTGCCGGACAAACTCTCGGATGACGAGCAGTGCCGCGAAGGGGTGGAGTAGAAGAACGAACACCTGTGTTGGGTCCACGAGTCGTCGCTGCATTATGGAGGTCTTGAGTTCTCTCTTTGACGCCTTGCATAGTAAGGCGATGTGTTGATGTATGGAAGGACGGGCGAATGGCTCACCGGAGTGATTGGGATTGGAGGATTACCTGCTCGATTGCGTCGAACAACTGCAGCGAGCAGGCGACGATCCCGGTAGGAGAAAACTGGAGGTTAGACGCCCTAAGGCGTGGGGTCTTCTGAGCCGAGAATGGAAAGCTCTGGCTTTGCTTGCTGCTGATAAGACGGCTCCTGAATCGGCCGATCCCGATAGTTCCGATACTCGTCCGGCAAGAGGGTCTCGGCGAATCGGCCGGAGAGGTGGCCGAAGTGGCGGAACCAGTGCAAGGGATCGATTGGAGACTCCTCGGACGGTAATCGGTTCGAAGGAATCTCCCGCCTATCGACTCGCTGTCTTGATTGCTCAGAAGCAGAAGATGGGTGGTTCGTGGAAGAGGGAGTGGGATGAAGCGGCTACGACCCTACGACTCGAGTGTGAATCGGGCGTTCATCCCGTTTGGGAAAGAATGGCTCGTGAAGCTCCGATTCTTGCTGAATTAGGTCGATTTCCGATCACAGACGAAGATACCGTGTCTGTCGATTCTCACGAATGGGTAATCCGTGCTGACTTTGATCCGATGGACCGTGATTCTTTGCTCGGATGGTTGGATACCTCTACACTCAATCTCGATATTCATCAGGCTTCAGCGATGCAGCAAATCATCCGCGACCTTCGTTCCGGTAAAGCTCGACCGCGGAAGTGGAAGACTTGGATGGATCCTTCTCTTCGCGGATTGGGGGGTGATGCGGCGGTTTTGGAAGCGATGCTGCTCGCCGCAAGCGAGGATGCAGATGCGATTTCGCTCTTCGAAGCAATCGATTCCGAGCATGTTGCTGAGATCGCCTCGGCTCAATCTCAACTTCTCACACTAAGATTAGGACATGGGGGTGAGTGGCGGGATGCTGCTACCACAGATGGTGAAAATGCACTTTCCTCGGCGATTCGCCTTGAAGCTTGGAAGAGATTTGAGGTGTATGAGGAAAGTGATGTCGATTTCTTGAGGGGTGGATTGCAAACGCTCAATGAAGCGGGCCTTTCAGCCCCCGATTCACTCCGTTGGAGTGTCATCGAAGGCTTAGTTGGAACCGGACGTTCCGACGAGGTATCGGGGATGCTCGATGGTTTGGATATCGATGGAGAGTCCCAAATGCGCACTGCCCTGAGTCTAGTCTCCCAGATTGGCGAAGGCGGATTGGTCGATAGAATCGTCAAGGCGATGGAAAAGGCCTCGAATGAAGTCGTTCTCACTGTAATGCGCGATGATGCGGCACCTCTGAACATCAGGAAACGAGCCGCAAATATCCTCTCGAGCAAGGACCTCGGAATCGAAGAAGAGGTTCTCGATATTCACACACTCTCAGCCGATGTTGAAGGGCTCAGCCGAGAATTCCTCGCGCACTCAGACCTCGCCTCGCAATTCCCTCATCGAGCTCTACTCGTCTGGCATCTAATCACTGCCTCACAAGCTGTGACGGTGCTCGATGATCTCGAAATCATGCGCAGGCGAGCGATACTCGCTCTCGCTCATATGGATGAGGACAAGGTGTTGACCAGCGCGGCGTCCTCACTAATCGCATTACTGAGCGGCATTTCATCTGGAATGGATGCTGTTCACGACAAGTTAGATTCCGACGGCGTGCTCGCCCTCAATGAGGTCCGTCGAGCCCTCTCTGCGGAAGGAGATGGATTGGTTCGAGAGAACCGCATCGAGACTCTAGAAACGACGGTAAGGAATGCTCAGTTGACATATCTTGAGCGCAACCTATTCACAGCCCTAGTCAACTCGCTTCGGTTGAATCGAGCGGCGATGGATCTGCAAAGTGGAATGGAAGATCGAAGCGATTCTGCTCTGACTGCTCTAGGTTCGCTCTGCCTGGATAACGAGGTGGCGATGCGGAGCATTCGCTTCGCCACCGACCTCGTACTCGAGCACGATGCTGCAATTCCCGAACTCGAGATGTGGTACAGACAGCATGACAATGGCTCAGCCGAGCATCAAACCGTCAGAGCCACCATCGCCAGTTCAAAGGAGGATCGTATCAACGCAGCCCGTTCCTTCCGCGATGCGGCGATGAAGGTCCGCGATGATTTCGAGCGGTCGGCACTACTACTTCGAAAATCACTCATCGAATTCGCTCATGCGGGTGGTTGGAAAGAGGCTGTCAACCTAATTGATAACCACCCAGAATTGACCGCCTCGGTGACTTTGAGATTCCAATTGTATCTACGCACCTGCGCCGATGCCGTCAAAGGAAGAAACGAGGTTGCTACCCAGCGAATCATCGAATATACCACTGAGCGAGAGCCCAGTGACCCAGAGATCGATGGCATCGACAGAGAGGCTGTGAAGCGTCGACTAGAAGTTCTCGATCGGGCGCTGCGTTATGCCTCTGAACACCGATTGCCAGAGGACCCATTCCGTGGAAGAGTGCTTGCAGCGCAGATGATGCTGCGTCGAAGGGAGAGCAGTAGGAGAAGCGAATTGGAGGGCAGATTCCTGCTCGAACTCAATGAACGAAATGACGTTCTCGAAATTACTCTCATCGCAGAGGAAGTCGCTGAAATATCTACAATTCGCGGACTCAGAATGTTCGAAACTGCGATTCAATCAGGCAATTTTGATTTGCGGCAAATCCAGACTCTTGTCCGCTCACAAAAGGCCCTATTCAGGCGCCACAGTCGCACAATTCCAGTGCGTCAGAGAAGCTCGCTCAATCACCTCGCACTAAGGCCGTTGGTGCTCGTCGACACGAATATCCTCATCGACGCACTGAAGGATGACCTCCTCGGTCAGATTTCGCAAGATAGCTTCGGTACTTTCGATTGGACTGTGGAGAGAGCCTTTGTTTGGATGCTCAAGCGCAGGGCAAAGGAAGGCCGTGTTCACCTCTGCATCCCCTCCTCGGCGCAGGGTGAATTCCTCAACCGGACGCGAAACCCCAAGGTTGCTCTGGCTCTGTTCAACGACGTCTATGTCGATCGTAAATCGTGGGATGATACGGTTAGCCCTGAACTATTGCAGGAGCGGGTGCAATCAGTTCTGAGGACCTTTGGGTCGTTCAGGGCCGAGGTCGATGCTGAAGAGAAGGACTCCGTCGACCTCGACTCTTTCTTGGTTCGGCATTCTGCAATTTACGAGAAGATCTCTGAGGCTAAGCAATTGGCTCGAGATGATCCGCCTCCTCGCAGTGTCATCGATGGCGATGAGATTTACCCGGAGTTGGGTGATCTCGATATCATGCGAGATTCTGCTGTTCACGCAGCCTCAACCATTCCAGATGTCGGCTGCGTGCTGGTAGCAACGCGCGATTCGGACTTCATGCTCATCGCGCGCGCGCTGCATGACAGCTTCGGATTCGGCGCGATATGGACTGCTCAGCAGTTGAATAGCCACATCATCCGATCTTGAGCGAAGGCTTGCAGTGATTCATTTTCTAAGAAAGAGATTGCCCAAGCCGGGCCATAATAACGGTCGCTGATTCGACGCTGTGAACCGTCTCAACACTCTTGCCAGCCGAGAAAAATTCCTTTTTCTTCGCTGTGCTTCCCTTGCCCTTTTCGAGGCGACGAAGTTTGGAGAAGGAGAGCAAATTGAGGAACATTCGTGCAGAGTGTTTCCAGCGGCTTGAAAGCCATTTTCGCATCATCCAGCTGTTTTCTTGTTGGTAGCCTTCGGAGCGAATTACCGAGATCGGGACTCCTGTGAGTCGGTTAGTCCAGACGATATCTTCCTCCCTCGCATCGACAATAGCTTGCTTGTAATCATCGGGGGAATTACATTCACTCGTGGCGATGAATCGAGTACCCATCTGTACCCCGGCATAACCCATGGCCATGACCTCAACTAATTCCTCCTCACTGCCGATGCCGCCCGCGCAGATTAGCGGAATGTCAAGGTCGCTTAGTTCGGCATACATCGCTGCTGCTGAATCGGCTCCAAGATGTCCACCAGCCCGGTTATTGACACAGATTAGGCCATCGACTCCGCATTCGATTCCTTTCATCGCGTGCTTGCGCGTGGTCACATCGTGATAGACAAAGCCACCTTTTGCGTGTACGCGCTCGCATACCCAATCGGGTTTTCCTAGGGAGGTGACAAAGAAACGGATGTCTTCCTCAAGAGCGATATCGATCCATTCCGACATGCGCTCGATGTACTTCTTTGAGCCCTTTTCAATTAGGGCGTTGAAGCCGATCGGCTTGTCCGTAAGGCTTCGAATGTAGCGAATTCCTTCTCGTAAGTCCCAGCCGTGTACGTAGGTTAGCGAGACTGGCTGAAGGACTGCCATGCCGCCGCCGTTGGCGGCGGCGGCAACTAGTTCGGGGTTCGAACAGGGATACATTGCTCCGCAGATGATTGGGTGCTCGACCCCGGCGTGCTCGGTGAAAGGTGTACTCATTCCCATGTTTTTCCCCTGCCTTGCAGTTCTACCGATTCTCGCGAGCACGGAAGTTCCACTTGAACACCCACTCTGAGACGATGTCGCCATTCGAGTCATGCCCGACCGCGCGCATATCGAGGTCAATCTTCTCACCTGTGGCAAGGGTCTCTTCGATGGCTGCGCGCGCGGCAGAAATATCTTCGCAAGTGAATACAATCTTGCCCTTCGCGCGCTTGACGAATGTCGCTTCTGTACCGACAACAAACATGCGAAT
>TARA_B110000116_G_C16801163_1_pt1 | contig 24238 bp, 25 predicted proteins | sample TARA_B110000116 | Tara Oceans TARA_B110000116 (sample SAMEA4397355) | marine metagenome | biome: Polar Biome; feature: [ZZZ] marine water layer (ENVO:01000295); material: water (ENVO:00002006), including particulate matter (ENVO:01000060) such as... | depth 199 m
AACTTCTTTATGCAGGACAATAATAGGGAAATGCCTCAGATTGACAAAGAACTTTATTTTACTATAGATGAAAAAATTAATCAAATAGATTTAACTGATAAAGGAATAGAAACTATATCTACAGATCTAGATGATAAAGATTTCTTTGTTTTACCAGATATTGCTACTGCAATTGCAACAATTGAAAAGAAAGGTTTAAGCAAAGAAGATGAGGTTGAAGGAAAAAATAAACTCTTTCAAGACTTTAATATCAAAAGTGAAAGGATTCATACTTTAAATCAATTACTTAAAGCATATACTTTATTTGAAAAGGATATTGAATACGTTGTTATGGAGAATAAAGTTATGATTGTTGATGAACAAACGGGAAGAATCATGGACGGTAGAAGATATTCTGATGGTCTACATCAGGCTATAGAAGCAAAAGAAAACGTTAAAATAGAAGCTGCAACCCAAACCTTTGCAACTGTAACACTTCAGAATTACTTTAGATTATATGATAAACTCTCAGGTATGACCGGAACAGCAATAACAGAAGCTGGTGAATTTTGGGAAATTTATGAATTAGATGTTATTGAAATACCAACAAATAGACCAGTAACTAGAAAAGATTCTAATGATTTCGTTTATAAAACTAAAAGAGAGAAATACAATGCAATAATTCAGGAAGTGACTAACTTAAGAAATGAAAAAAGGCCTGTTTTAATAGGTACAACGTCAGTTGAAATTTCAGAACTTTTAAGTAAGATGCTTAATAGGAATAATGTAAATCATAATGTCTTAAATGCAAAATTGCATAAAAAAGAAGCAGATATAGTAGCTGAGGCTGGTAAACCAGGAATAGTTACAATTGCAACAAATATGGCTGGAAGAGGAACTGATATTAAATTAAGCAAAGATGTTATTGATTCTGGAGGATTAGCAATTATCGGAACGGAGAGACATGATTCAAGAAGAGTTGATCGACAGTTAAGAGGACGATCAGGAAGACAAGGAGATCCAGGAAGTTCACAATTTTTTGTTTCATTTGAAGATAATTTAATGAGACTCTTTGGAAGTGAAAGAGTCACAAAAGTAATGGATCGAATGGGCTTACAAGAAGGAGAGAATATACAACATACAATGGTTACTAAAACTATTGAGAGAGCACAAAAGAAAGTTGAAGAAAATAATTTTGGAATTAGAAAAAGACTTCTTGAATATGATGATGTTATGAATTCTCAAAGAACAATAATTTATACTTTAAGAAAAAATGCATTAAAAGGAGAAAAATTGAAAATTGATATTTCTAATATGCTTTTTGATACAGTTCAAGAAATTGTAGTTTCTAATAAAGCAGCGAATAATTATAAAAACTTTGATTTTGACTTAATAACAAATTTTTCTGTAACATCTCCGATAAGTGAAGAAGATTTTAATAATAAAGATGACTCTGAAATTATTGAGATATTATATAAAAATCTTTCAGATTATTATGAAAGAAAAAAAGAGATAAATAAAGAACTTGCATTCCCTGTTATTAAAAATGTTTTTGAAAATAAGGGTAATAATTATAAAAGGATTGTAGTTCCTTTTACTGATGGAGCCAAAGTGATAAATATTTCTACAGATCTAAAAGAATCATTTGAATCAAAATGTAAAACCCTAATCGATGATTTTGAAAAAAACATATCTCTTGCAATAATAGATGATAAATGGAAAGACCATCTTAAAAAAATGGATGAATTAAAACAATCTGTTCAACTTGCTGTTCATGAACAAAAAGATCCTCTTCTTATATATAAATTTGAAGCTTATGAATTGTTTAAAAATATGATTCTAATTCTTAACAAAGAATTATTGTCATTTTTATTTAAAGGTTCATTGCCAAATAATGAGAATAATATTAAAGAGGCAGCACAACCAAATAAACATAGAAACTTCAGAACTACCAAAGATGAAACATTAAATACTGATGAAATGGCTCAAAAAGCTAGACAAGTTGGATCTAGTGCTAGTCAATCATCGCAAAAGGTAGAAACTATAGTTAGAGATATTCCAAAAATAGGAAGAAATGAAATTATTGAAATTAAAAATACTAATTCAGGGGAAATCAAAAAACTAAAGTTTAAAAAAGCATTAAGTTTATTAGAATCAGGTGATTGGATCATTAATTCTCATTAACTACTATCACCTTTAATTATGAAAAAGAATAGTAGTCTAGATTATCTTATTATATCTTCAGCATACCCATACAGAGGAGGTATCTCAGATTCAACTCATTCATTAGTTAATGAAATGTCAAACCAAAATATTAATTGTGAAGTATGGACATTTAAGCTCCTATATCCAAAATTATTTTTTCCTGGCAAAACACAATATAGTAAAGAAGTATTTAAATCAAATTTTAAAATACTAAGAGAAATAAATACGCTAAATCCAATTAATTGGATTATAACAGCCAGAAAGATCAATAAAATAGGTCCAAAAAAAATCATATTTAGATACTGGACACCATTGCTATCACTAGCATACTTTAGCATCTCTTGTATTTTAAAAAATAAAATAAAAGTTATAGGTTTGGTTGATAATTGGTCAGGTCATGAAACAATTTTCTTTGAAAATATTTTTAGAAACCTTTTTCTAAAAAGTTGTGATGAGTTTATTTCATTTTCAGACAATGTAGGAGATAACTTAAAAAACAATACTAATAAAAGTGTTCTATCTTTATTTCACCCTATTAATTTTCATCTTCCAGAAAAGATTTCTAAAGATGAAGCTTTAAAGAATCTTAATATTCCTATGAATCAATATATTCTTTTTGTTGGCTTAATTAGGAAATACAAAGGGGTTGATAAATTAATTAAGGCATTTTATTATTTGTCAAAGGAAAAAAAAGATTTAAAACTTATTATCGCAGGAGAGTTTTATGATAATCTTTTACTATACAAAAAATTAATTAATAGAAAGGATATTTCTGATAAAGTTATTATCGATAATAATTTTTTAACATCTAATAAAATAAGAGATTATATCTGTGTAAGTGATACAGTTATACAACCCTATAATAAAGCCAGTCAAAGCGGAATAACACCTGTAGCATATTTTTATGACAAGCCACTAGTTGTTTCTAATATAAAAGGTTTAAAAGAAACTATAATTAAAGATCAATCTGGAGAGGTATTTGATGAAACAGTTGTTAATCTTGCTACAGCAATAAAAAATTGTCTTAATCCAGAATCTAATAGAAATTATTCAAACAACATATATAAATCAAAAAGAAAATATAGTTGGTCAAGATTTGTTAAAGAAATTAATATCTCTTAATTTAATTTGATATACTCTATATAATAATATTCCATTAAGTATTCCAAATAAAGCACCAAATAAAATATCCAAAGGATAGTGAACACCTAGATATACTCGACTATATGATATCAATATTGCTAATAAAACAGTAAAACAAATAAGAAATTTTAGTCTTTTTTTATATAAAAAACCAAAAAAGATAGCTAGTGAAAATGAGCTTGAAGCATGAGCTGAGAAGAAACTATACTTACCTCCACAAGTCTCTTTTACAAGTCTAACTGAATCCTGAATTATTTCATTATAACATGGTCTTAATCTTTGAAAAGAATCCTTAAAAAGGTTGGCTGTTTGATCTGAAATAGCAATAAGTATAAAAACAAAAAAAAGTAAGTAAACTATTTCTGATAATTTTACTTTTGAAGAATTATTATAGAAGAAAAAAAAGAATAAAAATAGATAAGGGATAGCATTTGTTTGAACTTCAGATAAATAAACCCATATATAATCATAATTTGAAGTCCCAAGATTATTTAAATAAATAAAAAGTTCAGTATCAAATTTTAAAATTTCTTCAAGCATTGGCTTTAATAAGTTTTTTAGATAAAATGTTAAATCTTAAAAATAAGAATAATGAGGAAGAAAAAAGTCCAGTTAATAATCCAATCCATATTCCAACCATCGATAATTCAGTATAGAATCCAAGGAAATATGATGTTGGAAATCCTAATAGCACATAAGAGAAGAAAATAATTAATGCAGGTATATTTACATCCTGCATCCCTCTTAAAGCACCGAGAACAACTGCTTGAAGACCATCAAATACTTGAAAAAAACCAGCTACAATTAACAATTTAGAAGCAATAGATATTACTTCATTTACATCACCAATATTTTCAAGATTAGATGTATCCAAATATAAATGTGGCAGGATATCATTAAAGGTTAAAAATATTGAACAAAAAATTACATCTACAAAAAATATTAAAACAAAAGTTGAAATTGCTACTTCTCTTAATTTTCTAAAATCCATTCTCCCTCTTTGATTACCAACTCTAATCATTGCAGCAACTCCTACACCTAGGGCAACCATAAATGTCATTGTAGAGAGGTTCAATGCAATTTGATTTGCTGCTTGAGCATTTTTACCAATAAGACCAGACATCCAGACAGCAGAGATAAAAAACCCTACTTCAAAGAAACTATGCAATGCAGAAGGGAAACCTAAAGCTAATATCTTTTTTATATGAGAAGTGATTATTTTTTTTGGAAAAAAACTCTTAACATAAAAAGATAAGCTCTTATGCAACTTTAAATAAAATATTATAAAGATTAGCATCGAGAATCTTGCAATTAATGTTCCTATTGCTGCGCCTTCTAAACCAAGCTCTGGGAATTTCCATATTCCAAAAATTAATAAATAATTCAGTATTACATTAATCAGATTTCCAGCTAATACTGAATACATTGCAGCTTTAGTAAAAGACATTCCATCTGCAAATTGTCTAAAAGATTGAAAATTAACGACAGCAATAAGAGAAATTGAAACCCAAAAAAGATATGGAATTGCTAGCTCTACAACCTCAATAGGTTGGCCCATAAAACTTACTAAGTTCTTATTAAAAAAAACTATACCGCATAAGAGTATTCCCAGAATAAAACATATTAAAAAACTGTGTTCAAAAATTTGAGTAACCCTTGGTTTATTGTTTGCTCCATCAGCTTCAGCAACTAATGGTGTTATAGCAGTAGAAAAACCAATCCCAATTGACATTGCTATAAAAACAAAACTATTCCCTAGTGAAATTGCAGCAAGTTCTGCGGTACCTAACTGGCCAACCATTATATTATCTATAAATTGAACAAATGTATGACCTAACATTCCTATCATAACAGGATATGCTAGTTTTAGATTGTAGCTAAATTCTCTTCTATATCTAGAGAATCTATTAATTATGTAGGTCATTATTATTATTTATAGTTATCCATTAGATAAACTAAAGCAGTCATTGCGGCAGCACCTAGTTCTAACTCTCTTCTATTAACTTTGTCAAAAGTATCTGATGCAGAATGATGGTAATCGAAGTATCTTTGAGTGTCAGGACGTAAACCAGCTAAAATAACTTGACCATCCTTTAAGGGTCCAATATCTGCTCCACTACCTCCTATAAAAAAATTATCTAAACTGTATTTCTTAAAATATTTAACCCAAGACTTGATTGAATTAAATATCTTTTTAGAAGTATCAAAACTAAATCCTCTTGGAGTAAAACCCCCGGCATCTGACTCTAGTGCAAAAAAATGATTTTCATTTTTTAATTTTGCTACTTCAGCATATTTATTCCCTCCTCTTAATCCATTTTCTTCATTCATGAATAGAACTACTCTTATAGTTCTATTAGGCTTATAACCTAATGATTTTAATATCCTCATAACTTCCATTGATTGAACAATTCCGGCTCCATCATCATGACTTCCATCGCCTAAATCCCACGAATCAAGGTGTCCACCAATAACGATAATTTCATCTGGGTATTTATTTCCTTTTATTTCAGCAATTACATTATGGGAAAGTTGTTCTGGAAAGTTCTTAGAGTTTTGTCTAAAAAAAAAAAATACATCTTTATTTAAAGATAACATTGTACTAAGAAGATCTGCACCATTAGTACTAATAGCAGCAGCAGGTATTCTTTTATTTAAAGGTAAGTCATTATAATACATAGAACCAGTATGTGGATAATCATCAGATGCTGTACTCATAGATCTAACAATTACTCCAACTGCACCATATTTAGAGGCATATGCAGCTCCTTGAGTCCTTTGGTTTACACTTTCTCCATATGCCTGAAATGTATTTATAGTAGTTGGATTCATAGGTCTATTATAAAAGATAATATTACCCTTAATTTTTTCCTCTCCCAATACGTCTAACTCATCAAAACTTTTTACTTCTATAACATTTGCTCTTATTCCTATCGATGGAGTACTAATTGAACCTCCCAAAGCTGCAATAGGAACAAAAATATTATTACCAGGACTAGATTCTATATGAGCATATTCTGGAGCACCTCTAACCCATTTTGGAACCATTACTGGTTGTAACCAAACAGAGTCAGAAATCAAAGAAAGCTCCTCCTTTCCCCAATTTACAGCTCTTTCCGCATTAATTGAACCTGATAACCTACCTCCTATCTCATTAGATAGATAGTCTAACCATTCATATGAATTACCATTTGATAACGCTTCATTATAAATATCATTTATAAAATCTGACTTTTCTATATCTGTCTGTGAATATAAAAGAAGAGAAAAATTTATAGAAAGTATTATAGCTATTTTTCTAAATAAACTCATTATTATTTTGTAGCAAATAGTTTAATGTCTTTTTCTGATATTGGATTTCCTCCCAAAATAATTAATCTTTCAATTACATTTCTTAACTCTCTTATGTTGCCTGACCAATTATAATCTTCTAGAAGGCTTATAGATTCTTTGGAAAAACTTTTAGACTCAATTCCTTGTTCTTTACATATAATTTCTAAGAAATGGTTTACCAAAAGAGGAATATCCTCTTTTCGACTACTAAGAGTTGGTACATCAATTAAAATTACAGCTAACCTATGATAAAGGTCTTCTCTAAAACTTCCTTTTTCTATTTCTTTTTTTAAATCTTTATTTGTTGCTGCAATAACTCTTACATCAACAGTTATGTCATTTTCACTTCCTACTCTTTGAATCTTATTTTCTTCAAGAACTCTTAATACTTTTGCTTGGGCAGCAAGGCTCATGTCACCAATCTCATCAAGAAATAATGTTCCTCCATTGGCTGCTTCAAATTTACCTTGTCTATCTCTAACTGCTGAAGTAAAGGATCCTTTTGTATGTCCAAAAAGTTCACTTTCAATTAATTCAGCAGGAATAGCAGCACAATTAACCTCAACAAATGAGGATTTTTGTCTTAAACTCTTCTCATGAATTTGATGTGCTACAAGTTCTTTCCCTGTTCCACTTTCACCAGTTATCAAAACTCTTGCTTCTGACTGAGCAACCTTATCTATTAATTCATGAATTGTTTTAATTGATTTTGATTCTCCAATAATTTGATACCTTTTTGCAACTTTTTTTCTAAGAATTTTATTCTCCGTAACAAGTTCTTTCTTTTCTAATGCATTTCTAACTGAAGTTATTAACCTATTTAAATCAGGAGGTTTAGAAATAAAATCATATGCTCCTAATTTCATTGATTCTACTGCTGTTTCAATATTTCCATGACCAGTTAACATAATGAATGGAAGTGATGAGTTTTTTTTACGTGTCCTTTGAAGAAGTTCAATTCCATCAATCTTTGGCATTTTAATATCACACAAAACTAGATCAAAATTTTCCTTGGAAATAGATTCTAAACCTTTCTTTCCATCTGAAGCTTCATAAATTTCAAAATTTGAATCCTCTTCATTCAAAATTCTAACAAGAACCCTTCTTATAGACTCTTCATCTTCAATAATTAATATTTTACTCATCTATGACTATAATATATGAACAATTATGCAAACATATCTCTAACCTTCTCAAAAAATGATTTATCAGACTTTTTTGGATTGGGTTTAAAATTATCATCATCAATCATTTCTTTAAAAAATTCTTTCTGCTTTTTATTTAAAACTTTAGGGGTCCATATGTTTATATGAACTAAAAGATCACCTTTAGAATAGCCATTAATATCTTGGATACCTTTGTTTCTAAGTCTTAATGTTTTACCAGATTGGATACCTGATTCAAGTTTAATTCTAACTTTACCACCAATTAAATTTATATCCTTACTTATTCCTAAAGTAGCTTCAGAAATACTTATATATAAGTCATAATGTAAATGTTTTCCTTCTCTAACAAAATCATCATTAGGTAGCTCTTCAATCAATACCAATAAATCTCCTGAAGAACCATTTTTATTATTTGATTCATTTCCTTTTCCCGATACCTTTAATTGCATACCTTCCTCAACTCCAGGTGGAATTTTAATTGAGACTGTTTCTTCATAATTTAACATTCCATTTGAATCTGCTCCAGATGGTTTATGAGACAATGATTGTCCTAATCCATTACAATTAGCACAGATAGATGAAGATTGCATTCTCCCTAATATAGTATTGGTTATTTTTGTTACTTGTCCTGATCCATTACAAACTAAACAATTTGAAAACTTTGCATCTTTTGATAGTATTTTTCTATTTACTTTAATTTTCTTTTCAACTCCATTAATAATCTCATCAAGAGATAACTTTACTTTTATTCTTAAATTAGATCCTCTAACTCTAGTCTGACCAGATCTGCCAAATCCTCCAAAAGATGAACCAAAGGCACTACCAAATATATCACCAAATTGGCTAAATATATCATCCATATTCATACTTCCAGCACCAAATCCTCCAGCACCTTCAAAAGCATTATGACCAAATTGATCATATCTAGACTTTTTATCTGGATCACTTAAAATTTCATATGCTTCTGCTGCTTTTTTAAAATTAGCTTCTGCAGTTTTATCTCCAGGGTTTTTATCAGGATGATATTTTATTGCATTTTTTCTATATGCCTTTTTTATTTCTGAACTAGAAGCAGTTTTAGATATTCCTAATATTTCATAATAATCCTGTTTCATGTTTATAATTTATTGTGCAACAACAACCTTAGGAAATTTAATAATTTGATCTCCTAGAGAGTACCCACCCTCAATAACATCAATTATTTTACCTTTGTTTTCTTTTTTTTCAGCAGGAATCTGACTTATTGCTTCATGCTTTTCAGAATCAAAATCATTCCCAACATCTGTTTTGATTTCAATTAAACCTTGGCTTTTCAAAGTTTCTGTCAATTTATTATAAATTAGACTGATTCCCTTTGTGTGATCAAATTTTTCTGTTTTTTGATTTAAGGATCTTTTAAAATCTTCTAATACGGGTATCAAACACAGAATAACTTCTTTACCTGCAGTTTTATAAAGATCTATTCTTTCTTTTGTGGTTCTTTTCTTATAGTTCTCAAATTCTGCAAATAGTCTTAAATATTTTTCTTCTTCACCTTTAATTTTTTCTTTTAAATCCTTTATTGTTAAATTACTTTTTTTAGGATTATTAGATTTTGCATTAGCTTCTTTCGAAGATTTAACAGATTTCTTTGTCATTCTTTTTTTTTAATTTATATGTTGCAATTTTATTGCCATTAATATTTTATGCCATATTGTCATATGATTTACCGCTAAGATGAGCTAGAGCTTGATCCAAATTGATAAAATTATACTTAAATTTCTTTTGCTTTAAGTTTGATGGCTTAACCTTTAGACTAGAATTAATAATTTGTGACATTTCACCTAAAATCAAATTAACAATTTTTAAAGGGATCTTTGGAAAAATAATTTTTGTATTTGCATGTTTTACGATTGATTTTAACATTTCGCTATGTGTAACAGGATTTGGTGCAACTAGATTATAAATACCTTCCCATGATTCTTTTGAATTTCTCAAGAAAGCCCTTGCCACATCATTAACATGTATCCATGATTGCCATTGCTTTCCTGTGCCTATTTTAGATAATAAATAAAACCTGGCTAACTTATTTGATATTTTATAAAACCCTCCATCTCTCGATAATACTAAACCAATTCTCATAATTGAAAAAGATGTAGAAGGCATTATTCTTTTATAGTCTAAAACGATTGACTCCCAATTTATAACAACTTGATTTATAAAATTATTTTTATCAGATATAGCATCATGTTCAGAATAATAATTATAATATGAACTCTTGTATGCTGAGATTCCAGAGGCATTAATAAATGATTTCAATTTAATATTTCTTTTATTTATTTCTTCTAAAATAAATTTAGTAGAGTTTAATCTGCTATCTAAAATTTTTGATTTATTTTTCTTTAACCAAGGATTAAATACATTGAAACCTGCAAGATTTATTACTGAATCAATATCTTCAAAACATTTACTATCAATTTCCTTTGTAACAGGATTCCAAAAAAAGTAATTTAAATTTTCATTTATAGAGGTAATAGATTTATTTCTGGTTAAAATATTTACTTTATACTTTTTTTTAAGTGCAATTTTTGTTATTTCTTTTCCTATTGTACCTGTCCCACCTGTAATTAATAGCTTCATATTATTTTTTTATTTATCTTTTGCGAATTATATGGAAATCCATAAAACTGACATTACAAAAATAAATGATATTGACTTCAATTCTATAATTTTTGGAGAAATTTTTACCGATCATATGTGCGAGTGTAATTTTAAAAATGGTAGTTGGGATTTACCTGTAATTAAACCCTACAAATCAATCAAAATTGCTCCATCTGCTAGTGTTTTTCATTATGGGCAGGCAGTTTTTGAAGGAATGAAAGCTTATAAAGATCAAGATAATCAGATCTGGTTATTCAGACCAAAAGACAACTATGAGAGGTTAAAAAAATCTTGTATTAGGATGAATATTCCTGTAATACCTGAAAAATATTTTTTTGAAGGTTTGAATAATCTTGTTTATTTAGACCAAGCATGGATGCCAAATATAAAAGCTTCATCTCTTTACATAAGACCCTTTATTTTTTCAACATCTCCAATGCTAGCAGCTAGCCCTTCCAAGGAATATAAATTTCTTATTATATGTTCACCAGGGGCAACATACTACTCTAAACCCTTGAGTGTCTATATTGAAGATAAATTTATTAGAGCCGCAGATGGAGGTGCAGGTTATGCCAAAGCAGCTGGAAATTACGGTGCTGCTTTTTATCCCACATCGTTAGCTATTGAAAAAGGATTTGATCAAGTTGTATGGACAGATTCTAACACTCATCAAAAAATTGAAGAAGTTGGAACAATGAGTATAATATTCAGAATAAAGAATAAACTTGTTACTCCTGAAATTAGTGAAACAATACTTGATGGAGTTACAAGAAAAAGTGTTATTCAAATCTCCAAAGACCTAGGTATTCAGATTGAGGAAAGAGATATAACTGTATCAGAGATTATATCTGAATATGTTGAGGGTAACTTAAAAGAGATATTTGGGTGTGGTACTGCTACTGTTATTGCTCCAATTACATCTTTTGGTTATAAAGATAAAACCTATAAACTTGATGATATAAATGAGAAATATGGGGATAAGATAAAAACAGCTATTGTAAGTATTCAAAAAAACTTATCTGAAGATAATCATGGATGGAGATATAAAATTGACAAATAGTTTTACCTACTTATCTAAAATATCCTTAATGTTTGGCTTAAAATAATTTGGCCCCTTTAGTATTTTACCATCTTCTCTAAATATAGGTTTCTCATTTATATCAAGTTTACTCATATTACTTCTTTGAATTTCATTAAAAACTTCAACAATTTTATGCTGTAAGCCATGAGCTAAAATTGTACCACAAAGAATATAAAGTATATCACCTAAAGCATCTGCAATCTCAACTATATCGTTATTTTTAGCAGCTTCTAAGTATTCTAAATTTTCCTCTTCCATTAATCTAAACCTCAAATCAATAGTAGATTGATCTAGATTCGGATTCATTTCTTTAGAATATTTTATATTAAAAGCTTCAGCAAATTCTTTTACTTGATCAATAGTATTAGTAATCATAATTGTTAATTTTAATGTTAGAAAAGTTTGATTTTTAAAAATAATCAATGTTTAGTAAAGGACAACTCATTTTTGCAATAATATTCATTATAGTCTTCTCTGGCATAATTACCTATACGTATTTTAAAGACAGACAAATTCATAGATTATATTATAAAAAGACTTATATTATTCTATTAATATTTTTATTGTTTATTGCAACAATAGCTATTTATAGTAATTTATTCAGATAATTTTGAAAGAAGTTTTGCTTGTTTTTTTAGGCGGAGGATTAGGCTCATCATTTAGATGGCTTATAAATAAAATTATCCCATCTGATACATTTCCATACTCTACAATTTCAGTAAATCTTATTGGATGTCTTTTAATAGGAATTCTTGCAGGATATTTATTAAGTCATAGTCATTTTAAGTCTGATCTGTATTCCCTACTTGTTATTGGTTTTTGTGGTGGATTAACCACATTTTCGGCATTTGCATTGGATAATTATAACTTGATTAAATCAAATGATTTTTTTAATACAATATTATATATAACTTTAAGTGTTACTGGTTGTATAATTATGGTATATGCTGGTTTTTATATAATTCAAAAAATTTTAAATTAAACTAATATGAAAAAAATTATTCTTCTAACTATATCAATTTTAATTTCAAACTTTTCATATGGTCAAGAAAAAAATATATCAGAGGGACCTTTTAATCAATTAATTATTAGAGGCGTTACTTTGATTAATGGTAATGGTAGTCCTCCTAGAGGTCCTGTAGATATTGTAGTAGAGGATGATAAAATTGTATCAATTAGAAGTGTTGGATATCCAGGTGTTGAAATAAATGAAAGAAGACGTCCTAAATTAAAGTCTAATGGAAGAGAAATTGATGCTAGTGGAATGTATATTCTCCCTGGTTTTGTAGATATGCATGGTCATATAGGAGGAGGAGCGCAAGGTGCAGATCCTGATTATGTATTTAAACTTTGGCTTGCACATGGTGTTACTACTGTTAGAGAGCCTGGAGGAAGAGGGATAGATTTCAGTCTTGATTTAAAAAACAAAAGTTCAAAAAATGAAATCATTGCTCCAAGGTTAGTAATCTATAGTAGTTTTGGATCTGGTTTTGGAAAAAGTATTAGCACACCAGATCAAGCAAGAGAATGGGTTAGATATAATGCAAAAAAAGGAGCAGATGGAATAAAGTTTATTGGGGCTGAACCTGAAATAATGAAAGCTGCATTGGATGAAAATAATAAACTTGGATTAAGATCAGCCATGCATCATGCACAACTTAGTGTTGCAAGATGGAATGTACTTAATTCTGCAAGAGCTGGTTTAACATCAATGGAACATTGGTATGGTCTTCCTGAAGCGCTATTTGATAATAAAACAGTACAGAACTACCCTTACTACTATAACTATTCAAATGAACAACATAGATTTGAAGAAGCTGGAAAATTATGGGTTCAAGCTGCAAAACCATATTCTGATCACTGGAATAATGTAATGAATGAGTTGCTTGATCTTAATTTTACTTTAGACCCTACTTTCAATATATATGAAGCAAGTAGAGATTTACAAAGAGCTAGAAGAGCGGAATGGCATGAAGAATATACTTTACCTAGTTTATGGGAATTTTATCAACCTAGCAAGATATCACATGGTTCATACTGGCATTTTTGGGGAACTGAACAAGAAGTAGCTTGGAAAAAGAATTTCCAATTATGGATGGAATTTATTAATGAATATAAAAACCGAGGTGGAAGAGTTACAGCTGGATCAGATTCAGGTTTTATTTTTCAATTATATGGATTTGCTTATATAAGAGAACTTGAATTACTTAGAGAAGCTGGGTTTCATCCTTTAGAAGTTATCAGAGCAGCTACTCTTAATGGAGCAGAAGCACTTGGCATGGATAATGAAATTGGTTCAATTGAAGTTGGGAAAAAGGCTGACTTTGTATTATTAGAGGAAAACCCTCTTGAAAACCTAAAAGTTCTTTATGGAACTGGAGCTATTAAACTAGATAAAGATAATAACGTAGTTAGAGTTGGAGGAGTAAAGTATACTATTAAAGATGGAATAGTATATGATTCAAAACTATTACTTGAGGATGTTAAAAAAATGGTAAGAGATAAAAAGAATGAACTTAATTATGAAATTTATCAACCTGGAGAAAAGAGAGAATGGACAAAAGATTTAGAAAATAAAACGCCCGATAACTAACACCTAGGTTCTTTTTAGAAATTCCAGCATATTATCATTAAAAACACCTGGTTTTTCAACATTTACAACATGACCACAGTTATTTATAACCTTTAGCTTAGAAGTTTTATGCATACTAACAACCTTTGTTACTGAAGGAAGAAACATATAATCTTGATCTCCCATAATATATATAGTTGGAATTTGTATTTCAACTTGTCTAAAAACTCTTAACAATGGGACTAATTCACTAGTAAGTTGAAACCATTTCTTAAATTCTTTTTGATATAACTTTTTCGCTTCATTAATAAATAAAACTCTAGATTCCTTATGATTCTTATTTGGCATTACTATAAACGCTAATATTTTATAAATCCACATATAAGGAAGAATAGATTTTGTTGAATTACCTAGAAACATAAGTATCTTAGATCTTAGATTAAGTTTTAGAATCGCTCCACCCATAATTAAAGATATTACACGAGTTGGATACTTTTCTGCAAAGTTTCTAATTAATATTGTACCAAGTGATATGCCAACAAAATGAGATTTTTTAATATTCTCTTTATCAAGTACTTCTAGAATATCACTAGTTATTGAGTTAAAAGTATACTTTTTCTTAAATGGATTCATAGGAATTTTTTTTGATTTCCCATGCCCCCTTAAATCTAATAAAAGAAGGTTGTATTTTTTTGAAAAATATTTTATTTGTTTGAACCAAATTGTTGAACTTCCTCCAGCACCATGCACAAAAGTTATCCATTCCCTATTATTAGAGTTATCAGAGACATATTTAGTATAATATATCATTGAATTAAACCTTTTTCAAGCATATATTCCTTCATTTCATTTTGAAGTTTAGAGGCAGCTTCCATTGCTTTTTTAGAATAATCCTTATCATTTGAAGAATAAAGGATTGATCTAGATGAGTTAACTAACAATTTTAGACCATTATCTAAGCCATTTTCACAAATATCTTTAAGACTTCCTCCTTGTGCTCCAACACCAGGTATTAATAGATAAGAATTTGGAACTAATTTTCTTATTCTACTTATTTCATTAACATTTTTTGCCCCTACTACATACATTATTTTATCAGAATTTTTCCAATTCCTTGAAGTTAAAATTACATCTTCATAGAGTTTGTTTGAAGTGTTAGATATTTCCATTTGTTGAAAATCTTCAGAACCTGAATTTGAAGTTAATGCTAATAAAAAAACATATTTATCATCAAATGAAAGAAATGGTTCAACTGAATCTTTTCCCATATATGGTGATATTGTAATTGAATCAAATTCTAAATTTTTAAGAAATGCTTTAGCGTACATATTTGAAGTATTACCAATATCTCCTCTTTTAGCATCAGCAATGGTAAAGATTTCAGGATAATTTGAATTTAAATAATTAATGATTTTTTCTAATGATTTCCACCCTGATATTCCATAAGCCTCAAAAAAGGCAATATTAGGTTTATAGGCTACGGCAAATTTATTTGTTGAATCAATTATATTTTTTGCAAATGAAAAGATTGGATCTTCTTTTTCTTTTAAATGGTTTGGTATTTTCTCCAAGTCTATATCAAGACCTATGCAAAGAAATGACTTTTTCTCTTTAATTTGATTTTCTAATTTATTAATACTCATTATACTTCCCCTGCTTCTTTTAGTTTCTCCGTATTTATATACAACTTAATTTCATCAATTAATTTTGAGACACCCCCATCAAGAATTTTTGGAAGATCATAAAGAGTTAGCCCTATTCTATGATCAGTAACTCTTCCTTGAGGATAATTGTAAGTTCTAATTTTAGCAGATCTATCTCCAGACTTAACCAATTCATTTCTTTGTTTAGAGTCTGATTCCATTTTTTTAGATAATTCAAGTTCATATAACCTAGATCTTAAAACTTTCAACGCTTTCTCTTTATTTTTATGTTGAGATTTTTGATCTTGACACTGAGTGACAACACCAGTTGGTTCATGAGTTAATCTAACTGCTGAATAAGTAGTGTTTACTGATTGACCTCCTGGACCTGATGAGCAATAATAATCAACTCTAACTTCATTCATATCAATTTCTATATCAAACTCTTCTGCCTCTGGAAGAACCATTACTGTTGCAGCAGACGTATGAACTCGACCTTGAGTTTCAGTCTGAGGGACTCTTTGAACTCTATGAACGCCAGATTCATATTTTAAAATACCATAAACATCCTCACCCGATATCTCAAAAATTATTTCCTTAAAACCACCAGCCGTTCCAGAACTAGTATCAACTACACTAGTTTTCCATTTCATTTCTTGACAAAACTTTGTATACATCCTATATAAATCACCGGCAAAAATACTTGCCTCATCACCACCAGTACCAGCCCTAATTTCCATTACTACATTTTTTAAATCATCAGGATCTTTAGGTATTAACAGAATCTTAATTTCTTCCTCTAGTTTAGTTATATTTTGCTTCGATTCCTCTAATTGTTCTTTTGCCATATCAGTCATGTCTTTATCAGAAGAATCACTTATATAACTTTCAGCTTCTTTTTTACTAGCAATTGCAGTTTTATAATCATTTCCTTTATCAACAAGCTTTTTTAAATCTTTCAGCTCTTTATTTAACTCAATATATTTCTTCTGATTAGAAATGATTTCTGGATCACCAATCAGTTGATAAATTTCTTTATATCTTTTCTCTACTATGTCTAGTTTATCGATTAGCATATATATAATTAATAATCAAAATTACCCAATTCTGAGTTAATCGTAAGCTTTTTACTTTTTGATGATTGAACCTTCCCTATAATCTTTGCTTCTATATCATATGAATTTGAGATTTCAATTACTTTATTTGCTGTATTTGAATCCGTGTATATCTCCATTCTATGTCCCATATTAAACACTTTATACATTTCTTTAGGATCAGTATTAGACTCCTCTTGAATTAGTTTAAATAAAGGTGGAATATCAAAAAGATTATCCTTGATTATATGTAAATTATCAATAAAGTTTAAAATTTTAGTTTGTCCTCCTCCGGTACAATGAATTATTCCATTTATTTTTTCCCTTCCAACTTTTTCAAAAATTATTTTTAATATTGGCGTATATGTTCTAGTGGGCGATAAAACTAAACTGCCAATATTTAATTCTGAATTATCTATTTTATCAAGAATTTTTTTTGTTCCTGAGTAAACTAGATTAGCTGGGACTTCAGGATCGAATGATTCTGGATATTTTGTAGCTAAGTATTTTTCAAATACATCATGTCTTGCTGATGTTAATCCATTACTTCCTATTCCAGAATTATATTTATTTTCAAATTTTGATTTACCAAAAGATGATAATCCAACAATAACATCTCCATTTGTAATGTTTGAGTTATCAATTATTTGATCTTTTCTTATTCTAGCTGTAATAGAAGAATCAACAATAATGGTTCTAACTAAATCACCTACATCAGCAGTCTCCCCTCCTCCACTATAAATATTAATACCATTATTTCTATATTCAGATAAGACCTCATCAGTACCAGAAATAATTGATTTTATAATTTCTCCAGGTATCTTGTTTTTATTCCTTCCTATTGTTGAAGAAAGAACCATTTTATCAACTGCGCCAACACAAGCAACATCATCAACATTCATTACAATAGAATCTTGAGCAATTCCTTTCCAAACAGATTTATCACCAGTTTCCTTCCAATATATATATGCTAAAGAAGATTTTGTGCCTGCTCCATCAGAATGAATTATTAAAGCATGTTCATCACTATTTCCGATATAGTCAGGTAGTATCTTACAAAAAGCTTTTGGGAACAAACCTTTATCATGATTTTTTATAGCTTCATGGACATCTTCTTTATCTGATGAAACTCCTCTTAATTTGTATCTATTGCTCATTATTTTTGGCAAAGTTATCAAAAAAAAATCTTAATAAGTTTTTAATAAATAACTTTCATTAATAAAAAAAAATTTCTGTTTTTGATATACTTTTAAATTGAAATCATTAAAAGAATTTAGATTTAATAATTCAAGTAAAAAATTGTATTTATTTTATCTTTTATGCAAAATTTTTATTTGAGATTGAGACATTCATAAAAAATAAATAAAATTTTAATTCTGCTTTCTTTTTTGATTTAAAAAAAATTAATTTGACTATTATTAAAACAAAACATTATGAGCAAATTTAAATTAGAATATATCTGGCTAGATGGTTATACTCCTACATCTAATATGAGGAGTAAAACAAAAGTAGTCAGTGATTTCAGCGGAAGATTAGAGGATTGTCCTGATTGGAGTTTTGATGGATCCTCAACGCAACAAGCTGAAGGAAATTCTTCAGATTGTATTTTAAAACCAGTAGCAATATATCCAGACCCTACTAGAGAAAGTGGCTATTTAGTAATGAGTGAAGTATTAAATCCAGACGGAACCCCTCATGAATCTAATTCAAGATCTACAATAAATGATGATGATGATGATTTTTGGTTTGGTTTTGAACAAGAGTATTTCATTATGGACAATGAAACTCAATTACCATTAGGATTTCCAATGGGAGGATATCCTGGTCCGCAAGGTATGTATTATTGTTCTGTTGGAGGAAAAAATACTCATGGAAGAGATTTAGTTGAAATTCATTCAAATCTCTGTTTAGAGGCAGGAATTAATTTTGAAGGAATAAACCAAGAGGTTGCTTCTGGTCAATGGGAATTTCAAATTTTTTCTAAAGGAGCAAAAAATGCAGGAGACCAAGTTTGGGTTGCACGTTATCTCCTAGATAGACTAACTGAAGATTTCGGATACTATATAGAATACCACCCTAAACCTATTAAAGGAGATTGGAATGGTTCTGGTATGCATGCAAATTTTTCAAATACAACTCTTAGAACCTGTGGTGATCAAGCTACTTATGAAAAAATATGTGAGGCTTTTAGACCAGTTACAAAAGAACACATTGCAGTTTATGGAGAATTTAATGACCAAAGGTTAACAGGTCTTCATGAAACACAATCAATATATGAATTCAGTTTTGGAATATCTGATAGAGGAGCTTCGATACGAATTCCTATTGGTACTGTTGAAAGCGGATGGAAAGGATGGTTAGAAGATAGACGTCCTGCATCTAATGCAGATCCATATAAAGTTGCTGCTAGAATTGTAAAAACTGTTAAGGGAGTCTAGTAACCCTTGCTAACTAATTAAGGGGAATATAAATGCTATATACATAGCAAGTAATATAATCCCTTTTATTCTATTTAATTTATTTCTTTTTTGAAGATATACTAATGGTAATAGTAGAACTGAAAATGCTACTACCCAAATCATATCCTTACTTATAATATTAAAATCAATACCAGTGATTGGATTTATAGCTGATGTTATTCCTATAACAACTAATAAATTGAATATGTTTGATCCAATTAGATTTCCAATAGCCAAATCATTATGTTTTTTTAATGATGCTGCAACTGAAGCTGCAAGCTCAGGAATACTAGTTCCTATTGCAACTATTGTTATACTAATAACTCTTTCCGATACATTAAACCTGTTTGCAACTGAAATTGAAGATTTTATTAAGGTTTCAGCCCCTAACCATAAAATTATTGCACTTAGAATTATAAAAAAAATTGATTTTGAAATCTTTCGTTGACCTAAGCTTAAATCCTTATCCAAAGCAGATGTGTCAGGTTTTTGATAATAGAGGAGATAAAACAATATTAAAAACATTAATCCCAGCATAAGTAAACCTTCAATTCTTGAAATTTCAGAATTACTTGCAATAAACAAGTAAAAAACCGCTGTGCTTAATACTAATAATGGAAAGTCTGTGTAATAGAATCTTCTTTTTATTGTAATTGGATATATAATAACTACTAGACCTAGAACTAAACCCAGGTTAGCTATATTAGATCCTAGTACATTACCCAGGGCAAAATTGGAATAACCCATTATAGTTGCATTTAAACTGACTATTAGTTCAGGTGCCGATGTTGCAAAAGATACGATTGTCATTCCAATTATTATTTTTGGAATAGATAACTTATACGACACTTCAATAGAATATCTTGTCAATAAATCACCTCCAATCGATAGAAGGATAATTCCAGAAAGAATTGCTAAAAAATCCAAATTTATATTATTATGTTATTAGAATACTACGCTAAAATAGATAATTTTGATAGTCTAAATTAAGATTTTAGCTTCAAAATAATTATTCTCTGAAATAGTCGTAATTTAGCCACTCTTTAAAGGGCGAATAGTTTAACGAATAGAACCTCAGATTACGGCTCTGAAAGTGGGGGTTTGATTCCCTCTTCGCCCTCTATGTTTTTCTTATAATATAAATGACTAACTTTATATAAAACAAATCTAATGGATTGTAATTGTGAGAAGTGTGATTGTACTACTACATGTGAATGTAGTTGTTGCGATTGCTAATAAAACTAAAAGTTAAATGCTTGATAATCAGCATTTTAAGAAAATTTATAAACATTTTTAAGAAAAAATTTGTTTTTTTAAAAAAGTTTACTACTTTAGTATAACAATTGGAAATGATAGAAAAATTATCCATCAAACTTTGAACGAAAGTTCAAATATAAATTGTAAAAAGTTTAAACACGAAAAGCAGTAAAATTAACTGAAAAGCGGAGTCAGATCCGATAGTGCTTAAACAATTGAAAGCCTGCAAGAGAAATCGAGCAGGCTTTCGAATTTTATAAACCTTTGTACTAATATGAAAAAAATATTAATATTATCAACTGCACTTTTATTATCCTTTGGAATTTTAAGCTGTGGCAATCAGTTCAGTGAAGAGTTTAACAACTCAAATAATATTGTCATTTTAACTGTCCCTGAAGAATTAACATCAATTGCTGATGATGAGAAATATGGGAATTTTGAAATTGATGTTCCTGAAATAACCCAAGAAGTATATGATAATTCAAGTATCAATGCATATATCCGAAGAACCTATGATGACGGAAGACCTGAAAGATGGAGCCAGTTACCTCAAACATTTTTAAGCCTTGATGACAGCTCTGCATCATACCTTAGTTTTGGAGTAGGGTTTATTCGAATATCTCTTCAATCAGAAGGTTCTATTCAAGAATTGTTTGATATGATGAAAGGAAACGACCTTAAATTGGTTATCAATTAAGATTGTGCATTTGAGCATAAGTTTTATATGAAGGTTCTAGAGGAGAGATGATTTCAAAAATTTCTGTTTTATCATCTGCTTTGAATTTAAATTCTTTGATGCTATCTACAATAAAGAAAGTTCCTTTATCATATCTAGCATTAGAATAGTTAATTCCTCCTTGTATAACAAAGTATGAATGATAATATCTATCATTTATAGAAAATGAAGAATCACCAGAATTAATCTGATGACAATAAACTTGTATACCTTCTGAGTCAAGGTTTAAAAGACTACTTTCATTTGAAATAACCTTCGTTATTTTATTGTTATTATCAATTACTTCAAACTCTGAAGATTTATAATCTTTATAGCTAGGTTCTTCATATAATGAATTATGAATGTTTGGATCAAACCAGATTTGAAATATTTTAGTATTTGAATCAAGCTCTTCAGAATGGGAAATTCCTTTTCCTGCTTTTATAACTTGCACATCACCCTCATCTAGTATGATCCATTTATTCAAAAGTGTATCAAAATGTTTAACTTTTCCCTTAAGGATAAAACTGCAAATTTCAAATCCCCTATGAGGATGAAGCCCTATAGTGCTTTTCTTATTAGAAGTATATGCATGAGCCCAGTAAAATAAATTTGAATATGGTTTTTGAATTCCCCCATCTTGAGGAAATCCTATAGGTTTCTTTTCTAGAATTTCACCATTATTAAAATTTCCATCAGCTTGATTTGTTTTTAGAGTTATTTTAACAGACACTATTTCTGATTTTTTTTTATTTTAGTTCCAAAGTTTACCCCTGAACTTTCCCAACTAATTACTGAATCTTTTATCATTTTAAACTTGATATACTTATAAACTGATCTTTCAGCATATGTCATTGGCGTATTATATTCTGCAAAAGATAGGTGTACAGAAACTAGTGAGATTTTAGGATCGTAGTAATTAACTCTTTGATTGAAAACTCCAAAATCATAATAATATTCATCAATATTGTCTTCTGTTGATATTTCTGTAGGCTCACCAAACCTATCTAAAACAAGTTGTTTAGTTATCAATCTAGACATATTATCTGAATGTGTATAGAGAACTTTAGTGTTTGAGCACCCTATAACAAATAAAAATAAAAGTAGCTTTTTCATTATTAGTTAGTATTGGCTAATTTCTATAAATATATAAAATAGCTATTTTAAATCAATAATTTGTTCTAAGAAATCTTGTGTGACTTTAAAATAATATCCATTTTCTTCATGTAAACTTCCATCAGCTTTTCCATTAACTGTATGAAAATCTTCTAAATGACTGATAAATCTATCAAGATCTTCAATAATGTAGTCTCTACCATCTATGTCCTTTATTTTAACCACCTACAAATGTTGTCGCTGATGCTGCAGCTTGTTGCTTCTGTCTCATTAAAAACAAGGCGTATATTAAAAGTTCATAACTATCATCATTCTTATCAAGAATCTCTATTTCCATATGCTCCTTCCATTTTTTCCAAGAATAATGTATTTCTAGAATTGATTTAGTTCCTCCTTCAAGTAGAGTGTATATTGTATCAGAACTAAATGTTCCTCCTTTTTTTTTCTCTCCAAGCCAATATTGTTTTTTAACCTCATTTTGCTCATCTAGTTCAATATAATGTCCTTTCTTCCAGTTAAAAGGTATTGAACCAATTAAAGAACCACTTCGCAATATAATATGTCCAGTACTCCAGAAGCTTTTCTTTTTTATCTCATATGTCATGTTATTATAAAAGAATCTTATCTGTTGAGAATACCACTTTGGTTTTACACCTTTTATAATAACCTGATTATCTTCTAGTATCTGAAAATCTTTATTATTTTTCTCAATATTGACTTTTATGTTCATCAGTTAATTATTTTAAAATTAGTAATAAGGTAACCTATCTCTTCATCTGCTATCATCTTTGACATATCAAAGTATAAGGACTCAGGATAGCCATACTCTTTATTATATTCAATTTCATGAAATTCTGGTTCTTCATCAAGCTTAGATTTAATAAAATCAAATAATTTATCAATTGTCATAAATGAATTGTATCCTATAGTCTCTGTTGGATTTTTTCCGTCTATTGAAGCTATTAGATTATTTTCAACCTGTATATCTTTTGGTTGAGTAAATTCAAATGGAAAACAAAAACAAGAAATCCTTTGAGTCATATTATAGTCATTAATATTTAATGACTCCCATAATTCTTTACCTTTTAATTCATCTATTTGGTCATCAGATTTTGAGCAGGATATAAAGAATAGTAGGGAAATAGTTAATACTAACTTATTTATGGTCATCTTTTATTTTAACATAATTTGAGCTTTTTTTCTTAAATTTTTTAAATCTAGGAATAGAAACATTTTGAACATATGGATTATAAGGATTCTTTTTTTCAAAGTCTTGATGATAATCTTCCGCATAATAGAATTTTTCAATCTTCTTTACTTCGGTAACAATATTTTTTCCAAAAATAGAATTGGATGATAATAAATTAATGTAGTTGTTAATCTTTTCTTTTTCTTTTTCATCAGAGTAGAAAGCGATAGATCTATATTGTGTTCCATAATCAGGTCCTTGCCTATTCATTGTTGTTGGATCATGTGAATCAAAAAACACCTTTAGGAGCATTTCAAATTTGATTAAAGATTCATCATATATAATCTCTATAGACTCAGAATGACCCGTCTTACCTGTCATTACCTGATAATAATTTGGATTAATAGTAGAACCTCCTGCATAACCTGAATATACTTCTTTGACCCCCTCCAAGCTCTCATATATGGTCTCAACACACCAAAAACAACCTGATGCAAAATAAGCCCTCGAATATTCTGAATAATCTTGATTTTCAATAACATAAACTGGGTGTTGATTATCTATTGGTTCAGGTGAGCTTATATTACAGGAAAGCATTGGTATTATAATAGCTAAATTAATCATCTTCATCTAATTATTTTTTTTT
>TARA_B110000116_G_scaffold228728_1_pt1 | contig 23999 bp, 18 predicted proteins | sample TARA_B110000116 | Tara Oceans TARA_B110000116 (sample SAMEA4397355) | marine metagenome | biome: Polar Biome; feature: [ZZZ] marine water layer (ENVO:01000295); material: water (ENVO:00002006), including particulate matter (ENVO:01000060) such as... | depth 199 m
TAAGAACGGTTCATTCAAGATTATGTTAATGGGCTCAGAGGAAGAGATAGAGGAAGTGGAAACTGAAGAGGAAATTTTAGATGAACATAATCCAGCACCTCCATCAGAACGAATATGGATGGATGTTTACCAAGATGAAGATAAGAAATTAGCCAAACATGATTGGTGCTTAGATACTGGAATTATTAAAAATTTAAGCGGTGAAGAGGCTAAACCAAAGGGATTCTATATTTTAGTTTTAAATAAAATGAAATATATGCTTGAAACACGGTTAGGGCACAAAAGTGGCGCTCCAAAATTCCCAGAATCTCAAATTAAATTAATTTTAAGTGACTTAGATAAAATTGATGGATTCTATGATAAGTGGTGGAGAACTGAATCCTCACAATTAGAAGTTTTTATCAGAGTTGTTCAGAGTAGAAGACACGATTTATCCCAAAAGTTTATAATTGATTCCGTAACAAGGACATTAAGTGGTTGAAATAGCACCTTCAATGCTAGGCGCAAACTTCGGAGAAATGAAAAGAGAAGCTGAGCTCGTAGCACCTCACTCAGCTTATTTACACATGGATGTGATGGATGGTCACTTTGTACCCAATCTCACCATGGGACCTGATTTGGTAAAAGCTCTAAGAGGTATAGCAGATATTGATGTACACTTGATGGTAACTAATCCATGTGATTTCATCAAAGATTTCAGTGATGTTGGAGCGGACATAATCTCTGTACATGTTGAAGCAAATAATCCTGAAAAAGCTATAGAATTAATTAAAGAGCATAAAATCAAAGCAGGTATTGCACTAAATCCTTCAACACCACCTTCCGCAATTGAACCATTTGTGGATAGTGTAGATATGATACTAGTAATGTCTGTAGAGCCGGGATATTGTGGGCAGACATTTCATGAAAATACAATCCAAAGAGTAAAGGCATACCGAGAAAAATACCCAGACAAAATTATTGAAGTAGATGGAGGTGTCGGTCCTGAAAATGCGAGTCTTTTAGCTAATGCTGGAGCTAATCTTCTAGTTGCAGGTAGTGCAATTTTTGGTTCCTCAGATCCAATAAAAGTTATTATGGATATGAAAAAGGGATAGACTTATTAATTAGAAACCACATTACGCACTGTGATTAGATTAAATTATATTATTTTAGCAACACTTTTGTGCATAACTGCAATTCCCTTTACACCTACAGCAGAGATACCTGCTGAAGATTTTACTCATGCTGTATTTGGAGAAGAATTTACTGCAACGTGGTGTGTCTACTGCCCCAGTGCTGCTGAAAACTTGATGAAAATTTACGATGAGATACCTGATGAACCATACTATGATGACCAATTCTTTTTCGTAGCACTTATTACTGATGTTAACGATAAAGCAGACGATAGGATGGGTGACTATCCCGATGTAACTGGCTATCCCACCGTAATATTTGATGGAAATGATGAGAAGGTTTCTGGAGGACAATCGGACACTGCTAATTATGAAAATGCTATTGATAATTGTGCGCAGCGAGAAGATACTGATATTTCTTTAGAAATAGAAATGGAACATTTAGGTGCTGATCAGTTAGGTGTAAGTCTTGGTATGACATGGAATGAGGATGCTCCTTTTGGAGATCCTACCTTCAATGGATATGTAAGGGCATATATTGTTGAAAAAGTTTCTAGGTACAATAATTATGATGGTGATCCATATCATTTTGGTTTCTTGGACTATGCCTTTGAGGAAAGTGTAGAACTAAATCCACATGAAAAAATGGAATTGTCAACTATTTGGGTTGGTGGAGAACATGAGGATAAAAATGGTAATGACTTTTCTGACATAGAATATGATAATATCAATATTTTCGTAGCTTTTTTCAACGATGAATCTACATCATCTGACAAATATGTTTTACAGACTGCTTTTGCAATACCTCCTGAACTTGAAATATCAACGGATACGGGATTATTGAGTGGAAATATAGAATTACAAGGTACTGCAGTTAGTGAAAAATCTGTAATCAAGAACGTGTTCTACAATTGGAATCAAGGCGAATGGGTGGATACCGAATTAGAGCCTTTCAATGGTGATTTTAATCTAGAACTTAGTACTGAAGAATTGGTGAATGGTGAACATGAACTATCTATTAAAGTAATAGATGATGGATCAAGCATAGTCCAAACTATTAATTTAGAAATATTAAATGATGAAAACCCTCCAACTATTGAAATAATCTCTCCTAATGAAGGGGATACAGTCGAAGGTATTGTAGTCTTAGACATCAAAAGCATTGATGATAACAGTATAGATGATGTTGAATTTAAGATAAATGAAGGAAACTGGCGCAAGATGTATTCACGTGATAATGACGGATATATTGCTAGTTGGAATACTCAAGAAGCAAATGCCGGAAATGGTGACCACCTAATCACATTCAAATCTAGTGATAAGAGTAATAATGTGATAAAACAAGAATTGAATCTTACCGTTTTTAATGAAGAGGATATTACTTATCCTTACTTAGAAGTAAATAAGCCTAAAGAAGAATTTTACAGTGCAAGGATAAATATTGAAGTTGAGGCCTCCGATCCTGAAGGAATTATGACTGTAGAATACCGAGTAGATAACAACACGTGGAAAGAACTTACTCCTGTAGCCAATAACCTCTATGAAGGTAATTGGATGCCAATTATGGACGGATGGCATTGGATTGATGTTAGAGCGGAAGACAATCAGGAATACGTCACAACCACTGGTTTGAGATTCGAAACAGACAGTACGCCTCCTTTCATACTATTAAATTCAAATACTTCAGATGTAACTGCTAATGCTGAATTTGATTTAAGCGTTAACGATTACAGTTCACTTGACACACTAAGATATAGAATAGATGGCGGACCTTGGATAGAACTGGAAAGTGACCAAAATAATGTTCAGTTCTGGTGGGATTCAACAAAGTATGATGATGGAGAATGCTTAATGCAAATTGAGTGCATAGATAAATGGGGTGGAATGAGTACTCTATACCGAAATATAGATGTCAAGAACAAGGATCTTATACATTCTATAGCACCACCAATTATAGACTCCAAAGAACAAATTACAGTTAGTGCAATTATTGACTACCAATCTCCAAAATCTGTGTTTGTTATTATTGCTGAAAATAATGAAGGGGTTCTAGCAGAGGGACAAAAGATACCTATGTACAAGGAGGGAAATTACTACTATGGAGATTTATATTTTGAAAATGAAGGTAATTATGTTTACAGTATAGAGGTTGATACAGGTCATGGTAAACTTTCATCCTATGAACAAAATATAGTAGTATTATCTCAACAAGAAATTCTAAACGCAGTTGAAGAAGAGCAAAAAATACCTTATCCTAGTTTAATTACAATTATACTCTTAATCTCTTTAATTACAATAAGCCGAAGAAATTAAATTATTTTTAATACTTTAGATAAAGATAAAGCTAAATCAGTCGGAAGAAAACCCGGCCCAATGTCGTCATATGACCTTTCGCCAGCTAATCCTAAACTGTAACAACCTAATCGTCCCGATTGGTAGCCAGACAAACCCTTTGCCAATAAGGTTCCTAAAAAGCCTGCAAGAACGTCACCAGTACCCCCGACTGCCATTCTTGGGTGTCCCGTCTTATTCTGCTTGAAATAGTGGCCATTTGTAATAAAATCAGTTTCGCCCTTTAAGATAAGAGTTACATTATTCTGAAAAGCAAATGCATTCATATCTTCTTTAGTAGGGCCAATTCCCAACCTTTCAATCTCACCCTTATGTGGAGTCAAAATTATATTTTTCGAATTAAAATTATATAATTTAATCGCATCGGCATCAATTACTATATTGTCAAAATTGTCTATTATTAACTGAACTGCTTCGAAAGATTCGGAGTCCTTACCCATTCCTGGCCCAATGACAACACTATCAAATTTCTCTTTTAATAAAATTTTAATGTTTTCAGAATTAATTTTGTCTCCATCCAACTTGTGGACAATCAACTCTGGTATGAACTTAGAAACTGATTCATAGGAATTAGCTGGAACAAATACATGAACTAAATCAGAACCTGAACGATAAGAACCTAATGCAGCTAGTGAAGGTGCTCCTGCAAAGGCCCCACCTCCAACTACTGCAACTTTACCGTTCTGACCTTTATATTTACTTGGATTCAACTCGGGAAAGAGAAGTAATTCCCCAGGTCCAGTCATGCAATCTATTTCTATTGGAAAATCAATATCCATTAGTATAATTTCACCACTATTCGAATAATTCATAATAGCCTTATAATCATGAAACGTAATAGTTATATTTGGTATAATACTACAGTCAGTCCCAATTCCGGAAGGAACATCAACAGAAATTATTATTGGAAAATCATTCATTAAAGTTATGTATTCATCTAAAGGAGACCTAACCTTACCTTTGATTCCAGACCCTATAAGACAGTCAAGAAGAATATCTGAATTATATCTAAAATCATTTAATTTATCTAAAGAAATTATTTTATTCTTTAAACTAGAATATACTTTATTTGCAACACTTGACTTAGGTGAACCTGAACTTAATATGTTCACTTGAAAACCTTTCTTAATTAAAATATCTGCAACGACATACCCATCACCACCATTGTTCCCATTACCACAAACAATAGTAATACTCTTACCACTGTCATAATTATCAATTATATAATTGGCAACAGATTGGCCGGCTTTATTCATTAAAACGGTTAAATCTAAATTATATTCCTCGGCATTCTTATCTAATACTTGAAACTCTATTAATTCTCTCATATTGCAAGTTGGTATAAGAATAGTGCAAAGAAACTAAAGAATATTAGTCCCGATAAACGAGTCATTGGGAATCGAATCATACCAAATGTAGCAAAAGTAATTAGCATCAGTAGAGGCATTGTAGTCGTTAATATCATACTATCTACATCAATTGGTTTAATAATTGCTAGAATTCCCATTACCATAAAAATATTTGCAATGTTTGATCCAATTATATTTCCTACAGCTATCTCCTTATGTCCTTTTTTAGCAGCAGAGACAGTTCCTGCTAACTCAGGTAGACTTGTACCTATGGCTACGATACTAAGACCAATTACTACTTCAGAAATACCAAAGTAGGTTGCAATATCTACGGCAGAATCTACGGTTATGTGTGCACCAATAAGTAAGGCAACTAAACCACCCATAAGAAAAATATATGAAACATTGTCCTGCTCAACAGGGTCGTTATCGGAATTAACCGAACGAATATACAACCAATACATGTAAACTAGATACATACTAAAAAATAACATACCTTCAGTTAATGATATTAATTTATCCAATGAAAAATAATAAAGCAAAATTACTGCAAATAGCATAACATAACTATCATTATTGGCATCTTCTTCAGGTTTAATATTGGTATTCAAAAGATAAAAAAATATAAAACAAGAAGTTCCTAAAACTAAACCAATATTAGATATATTTGAACCAACAATATTACCTAATGCTAAATCATTATAGCCTTGTAACGAAGAAATTATAGAGACTAATAATTCGGGTAAACTAGTCCCAAAAGCAACTATTGTAACTCCTACTACATGTGGCGGAATTCCTTTTTCTTCCGCAAGAACTGCAGCATTGTCTATGAAATAATCGGCCCCTTTGGTTAATAGAATAAAACCTAGCACAAGTAAAATTAATGGAACAATTAAACTCATCGTATATTCTCCATATTTTCTATTCGTTTTTCAATCAAATCTGGTTTAGCAATATCATGGCGCACAAATAAATTCTTGCCAGAGATATATTCAAGCCCCTTCTCACATTTTTCTTCAGCTGATGCTATTGTTGAAGAAGTAGAAACTACTGCTCCAGCTCTAGAACTAGTAGTTGATATCTTGCCACTCTCGTCTAAATTAACTGCAGCATAATATAAATTTGAGAAAGCCTTATGTTTTTCATCTACGACTAAAGTAGCATCAGGACTTGGATTACTTCCATAACCTTTTGGAACTATATACTTACACACTGATGCTTCTTTACGGAAATTTACAGAACCAAGACATCCACTGCTAATATCACTACACACTGATGCAAAATCAGTATCTAATAAACTCAATAAATTCATAGCCTCAGGATCTCCAAACCGTGCATTGTATTCTATTAATTTAACGCCATCTTTTGTAGCCATAAAGCCTCCGTAAAGAATTCCTTTGTATTCAGTTCCAGTATGCTTCAATAATGCAGAAACCACTTTTTCATTAATCTCTCTTGCCTCAGCAATTTCATTATCAATTAAAAATGGTAATGAATGGTTTGAATCTGAATAACTACCCATTCCGCCTGTGTTTGGCCCTACATCACCATCATATGCTCTCTTATGGTCTTGAACTGCAGGCATATGAGATAAACTAGTGCCATCACTAAAACTCATTAAAGAGAATTCTTCCCCAAATAACTTCTCTTCAATAACATAGTTACCTGAATTAGCCAATAATTTTTTACAATAAGATAAACCTTCATTCTTATTAGTTAAATGTTCACCTGAAACCTTTACACCTTTACCTCCCATTAAACCATCAAATTTAATTACATATTTTTCTGATAATTCATCTATAAAACTACTAGAACCTTCAATGCTATTAAATCTCTTAAACCTAGGGGAAGCATCAATTTCGTATTTGTTTAGTAAATCTCTAGTAAAACCTTTGCTAGTTTCTATTTGTGCTAATTCCTTTATTGGACCAACAACTGAAATCCCTTTCTTCCAGAATTTATCTGCTAGCCCATTAGCCAAGGGATCCTCAGGGCCTATTACTACACAATCAATGGAATTAGATATACCAAATTCTATAACTTTCTTAAGGTTTTTTTCTGAATTATAATTATTTATGAGGATGTAATCTTTTGATAATTGAATTAATCCTGGATTTAAATTAGTTAGAATTGAAAAAACAGTAGCCCCAACTTCATCAAGTTTTTCAGCCATGATATGTTCTCTAGCTCCGCTACCTATAACCAAAAAATTCATTAATTCACCAAATCAGATATTCGAATTAAGGCTTTGTAATCTATATTAAAAGGTATAATTTTTTCATGAGCACCCTCTTCTCTATCTACAACGACCATTACCATAGATACATCTACTCCTTCATCGACTAAAGCCTTTATCGATTCAATGTTAGATCCACCAGTTGTTGCGACATCATCAACTAAAACAGCTTTACCCTCGCTAATTCCTTCAATCCTAGATCCAGTTCCATGTTTTCTTTCGGATTTTCGAATCATTGAATATGGAATGCCTGTTTCTAATGATAATGCTACAGCTAATGGCACTGCGCCAAGTTCCATACCTGCGATAAAATCAATGTTATCCGGTAAGTGTTTTGAAAATTCTTCCGCAATTAGTTTTAGTATTTCGGGATTGGTTGAAGCTAATTTCATATCTACATAAAAACTAGATTCCTTACCCGAAGTTAAAGTAAACTTTCCAAACTTGACAGCTTCACAATCCATTAATTTTTGCTTGAGCCTGTCCAACGATTTAGGATCCTCCATTATAGTCCCAAGGGAGGCCCTAAAAAATTAGTATGCCTTAATTAAAAATCTTCAGAGCTGAAGGAATAACATTCATTTTTAAAGGAGTTGTCCCTATATTTTCACCATCAATATTGATAGCAGTGGGTTCTTCTGTTTTAATCTCTAACTTAGAAAAACGGTAAAACTCAACATTTGGATTCCATATATGTGAACCTCCGGCCTTCAATTGATTAAATAATGTTAAAACTTTACTACGACTAATCTGATATATGACTCCAATATCCATTTTACCATCATCTACCTGAGCATAAGGCGCTAAAGATAATCTATCACCACCAGTACAAGTATTCTGAATTAGTAGCAATATGAATGAAGAATCAATCAAATGGCCATCAATGTAACATTTAGCCTTACGTACCTTACCTCTAATTATACTCAGTAAAGCACCTATATCATATCTTAAAGGCCCTAAAAACCTCATTTTTTCGGCTAGAATATTAGAGTCAACTCCTAACCCCCAACCTACTAAATTATGGGAATATCTTATTTCTTCCTCACCATCTAGAACAAATTTTGTCTCTGCAATATCCATTTTCTTTAAATTACCGTTAAGGATCTTATCAATCGCAATTTGATAATCGTCAATACCCATATCATTTGCTTGACTATTACCTGTGCCTGCGGGAATTAAAGCTAATGGAAATGTCTCATGAGCATTATCATTACGAATCATGAAACCGGTTATAACTTCACAAAAAGTACCATCACCACCAATTGATGCTACTATGTCTCCTTCAATTAGATCCAAATCTTTTACTATTTGTATTGCATGATTTGGTTCGTTAGTTATATATGATTCTACTCTTATTTTAGATTCCAACAAATTAGCTTCGACTTCTTTTGCTACTTCTAAACCTTTTTTTCGACCAGAAAAAGGATTAACTATTAAATGAACTCTGATAGTCTTATAATTCTCTTTAATTTGCGAATCTGAAAAATGAGGTTTTGGTATTGGAGGTAATATTCGATTACGCCCTAAAAATCCTTTCTCAATTACAGGTTCATCGAATGTTATTTTTTCAAGTCTACTCAAGTGAATGGACATTGTATTAAGCTTTATAAGGTAGGGCCTGTCGACAGGATAACGGGAATGTGGCGAAAGCTGAACCCTAGAAGTGAGGAATCGCGATGAGTAAATCATTATACAACTACGTAAGAGACCAATGGAAACGTCCATCTGGAGACATGAAAACTCTTCAAAAAGAACGATTAGTTCAATACAGAAGAGAAGATGCTACTGTCAAAATCGAAAGACCAACAAGAATTGATCGAGCTAGAGCTTTAGGTTTTAGAGCAAAGCAAGGATATGTAATGGCTAGAACTCGTATCAGAAGAGGAGGAATGCGGAAACATGCTATTACTTCAGGTAGACGAGCTAAACGCACAGGTATTGCCAAAATAACAATGGGTAAGAACTTACAAATGATTGCTGAAGAAAGAACTTGTAAAAAGTATCCAAACTTAGAAGTTTTAAACTCATATTGGGTAGCTGATGACGGAAGATACAAATGGTATGAAGTTATCATGGTAGATCCTAATCATCCTTCTATTATTGCTGATTCAAAAATAAATTGGATTTGTAATAGAGCCCACAAGGGTAGAGCACACAGAGGACTTACATCTGCTGGAAAGAAATCCCGTGGTTTATTCAACAAAGGTAAAGGTGCTGAGAAATTGCGACCAAGTCGCCGTAAACACTTATCACGTAATAAACAAAGCAGAACACCTCATCCACCAAGAAAAACATAGTGAGTTGATAGTATAGCCTACGACCGAAAAAACCCATTTATGGCTACTGTAACTAACTCTTACAGTATATCTGAAGGTTCAGGCAAAGAAACTAATCACTATGAGATTTCTCTTAGAGGTAGTGGAATAAGATACAAACCTGGTGATTCGCTAGGTTTTTATCCAATTAACAATATTGAACTAGTAAAGCAAACAATACGCAAAATAAAAGCTAAAAGAAGTGACTTAATAAATACTAAAGATACTGGAGAAGTAACTATTGAGCATGCCTTACTAAATCGGTTTGTCATTCATAGAGCAAGTAAAAAGTTCTTAACTGTAGTCTGCGAAAAAATTGATAAAAAGAAGATAAAAAAAGAATTAGAAGAAATATTGGAGGATAAAGACAAAACTGAAAAGTATCTTTTTACGAGAGATTGTATAGATATACTTAGTGAATATAAGGTCAATTTTAGTCCTCAAGAATTGGTAGAAACTTTACCACCTATTTCTCCTCGATTATATTCTATTAGTTCCTCTCCAAAAGCACACCCTGGAGAAGTACACCTTACTGTAGCTATTGTCAAATATAATAATTTTGAAAGAGACCGATTTGGACTTGCCACAGGTGACCTTGCAAATAGAGTAGAAATTAATAAAACCGAAATACCTGTTTACATTTCTCAGACAAGAGATTTCATTATACCAAAAGATGGATCAAAAGATATCATTATGGTTGGCCCAGGAACTGGTATAGCTCCATTCAGAGCCTTTATAGAACATAGAAAAGAAACTCATGCATCTGGTAAAAACTGGTTGTTCTTCGGGGAAGTTCATGAAGAATCAACGTTCTTCTACAAGGATGAATGGACCAAATATATGAAAGAAGGTAACTTACAAAAATTAACCACTGCATTTTCAAGAGACCAAGAAGATAAAATATATGTTCAACACCGATTACTCAGTAATGGGAAAAAAATATGGAATTGGCTCAAGAATGGTGCCTATTTCTATGTGTGTGGAGATAAACAGTACATGGCTAAAGATGTTCACTCTGCATTAATCGAAATAGCGCAGAAACATGGTAAAATGGAACAAGCGGATGCTGAAGTATACATTAATCAAACACTAATGAAGGAAGAACATCGCTATCTAAGAGATGTGTACTAATTTTTATACCATTAAAAAATAATATTATTTGTTTTTCCCACCTTGCTGAATTATTTCACCTGTTTGAGAATCATAAGTATTTCCAGTAACGGGATCATACCTGAAACCAGATTGTTTAGTAGGAACATTGGATGCCACATCGTCATTCTCATAATAATCCAAGTAATCACCACCATCCCCTAAACGACTATAACCGAAAATACCTAAGCCAACTACAGATAAAAGAACTAGAGGAACCCAAACTAAAGGCTCATTTATCAATGAACTATCATCTTCCACAATCTCCGGTTCTATAACAATGAATTCTTGAACTGTAACATTAACCTCAGCATAAGCTGTATTGTCTAACTCATTATATTCATCAATAATGTTATCTGGATCTATTCTAGCTTCGATATAGTAATTGCCAGGTTCTGCAGGAGTCCAAGTGAATGTATGAACTTCTTCACCATTTACACGGCCGAGAGGACTTGTTTGATAAATCTTGAATAATTCTTCATTTATGTATAATGAGATTTCAGCACCAATACATTCAGAAGAATTTCCAAAATCAGTACCTACTGGACATTCACAACATATCTCTGGTCCAAAATTCAGTGAACTCACGGATATTTCCAGTGTTTGGTTCAAAAAGATTTGGCCTGGGATATTTACCATCTCAACTGAAAGTTGGTAATTCTTTGCCTTAACAAAAATACTAGTATTTAATTTATTATCTGTCAAATTTTGATCTTCAAAATCACTATTCGTAATTTCAGCTTCAATCGTAATATTGTGATTACCTACTAAATTAGTCGATTTCCAATAAACTGTAACGAATCTTGTTTCTTCATAACCTAACTTTTCTTGAGATATATAATAAATTGCATTACCTTCAAAATCATAGGTTTGAATCTCTGGAGAAGATGAATTATCTAAGTATACGGCTAAACGGAAATTAGGAATTACTGCAAGGTTATTCCTAACTTGAACAATCATTGTGACTTGATCGCCTTTGAATATAATCTCTTCAGAGTCAACAGTAACTAGTGTTAAATCATATTCTGGTGCTGCTACATTAATAAGAATTGAATTAACATTATTACTCTCGTCTAATTCACCAATAACTTTTGAAGGGTCTGCATGTCCCGAAACACTAGGTTGCTGCTGATCCCAAACATATGTAGATGTAACGTTGTAGAATTCACCCTCAAATAGTGAAATACTCCATGATTCAATTAAATCACCATCGATTCTGAAATCTATTTTTGAATCGGAAACATCTTTAGATCCTTTATTATATATTGTAAAAATTATATCGGAAGGCATTCCTCTTACTGCCTGACCAACAACTGAAACATCAAATATTGTTAAATCCGGTTTTGATTCTAAGACTTTGAGTTCAAACGTAAAATTATTGTCCCTCTCATTCCATTCACTAATCTCATCTAAAGGATCTATTCTAACAATAATTGTGTGATTGCCTAAGATATCCGTACCACTTGATGAATCCCAAGTAATGAGTGCAGGATTGGTTCCAGATACTATTTCTTCACCGACTCGAGTTGCATTCGTAATGGATGAAATTAGGACATAACCAATGAACACCTCACTACCACCTTCAGGGATATCATAAAATCCAACCCTTACGTCTGTAGCACTCTTCACATAATCATCATTAAATATATGAACCTCTAAATCCACCGAATGTTGATCATAAATCGCTTCTAACCATTCATCATTAGGTGTAATTGTAATATTACGAGAAATATCTAATGTTAATTCAGGACTATGAGCTCTTACTGAAACTGTATTTGTTAGTACATTATCATCTTCACTAAACTCTTCTATTTCATCTCTGGAGTCCAAAACTATCGTGATAACATAATCTCCAACTTCAGAAGGATTCCAAGTTATGTTAAACTGAGCCGATTCACCAGGAGATACAATTGATCGTATTTGAGACTCTTCTATAGTTGTAGTCACTCCATCATATGTTTGTCTAAACTCTATGTAATAATTAGTACAATCTTGCCGTCCATCATTTTCAAAAAGCAATAAAATATCAACTGAATCTTCTTCGGCAGGACTTTCAGGAGTTATCATCACATTGACTCCAACTGGTAGACCTCTAAGGTTAGCTAAAGGTTGATCATAAATTGTAAACTCATAGATAATCCTATTATTAGATTCATTAGTCTCTTCTATATCTCCATTATAATCTACAGCTATTGTCAAAACTCGGTCACCTGTTCCTCCACACATATCAGCTCCGCAACTAAAATCAATAATTGCACTCTTATCTTGAGCTATGGTGGACTCGGTTGATTCAAAAATAGGTAAACAACCATCATCAGTATCGCACTCTGACGTACTATTCCACACTATAATCTCTACATTACTAGCTGGTTCAATACCTGTATTAATTACTTCAAAATAAATATCAACTGCTTCTCCTTGAACTGGATAATTTGGAGAAAAAGTGAAATTTACAGGTACTAAATCTGCATCAATAGCCTCAGCTTCACTTGTAAATAACAGCATAACCAAAACAGCTCCAAAAATTGTTGCAATGCCAGTCAATAAACTTTTCATAATACTACCGTATTGTTTTGTTATATAAAAGAATGCCAGAAATGTTTGGAAAATGAAACACAGTGTTTATATGGAGCACTTTTTGCGAAAGTATGGACCCGGTAAGTGTACTTGACTACAGATACGGTACAGAACCAATGAGGACTGTATTCAGAGCCAATTCATACTTAAAATATTTACTAGAAGTTGAAACTACTTTGGCAGAAGTCCAAGAATCAAAGAAAATTATCCCTAAAGGTACTTCTAAAAACATTCGAAATGGCATTAAATTAGTTAAAAGAGAAAGAGTAGAAGAAATCGAAGCAGAAATAAATCATGATGTAATGGCGGTTGTTAAAGCTCTTGAAGAACAATCGGGTAGTTCTGGTAAATGGATTCATTTCGGAGCAACTAGCTATGACATAGTCGATACTGCAAGAGCTTTGCAACATAAAGCTGCAATAGAATTACTAGAAAAAGCAATTAACTCATTGATTAAGTCAATGGCAAAACTCGCTAAGTCTCACAAAAAAACGGTAATGTTGGGACGAACACATGGTCAATGGGCTACACCCATAACATTTGGTCTTAAAATTTCGGTATTCTTAGCTGAATTAATTAGACATAGAGATAGATTAGAAGAAATCAAACCTCGAATTCTAACTGGAAAATTTCTGGGCGCTGTTGGTTCCGGTGCAGCCATGGCACCAAATACATTAGAAGTCCAATCTGCAATATGTAAAAAACTAGGATTAAACGAACCATTAGCTACTACTCAAATATTAGGAAGAGATCGAATCGCTGAAGTAATTGCTTGGGGCTCAAACCTTGCAACAAGTCTAGAAAAATTCACTTTGGAAGTGCGTAACCTACAAAGAAGTGATATCAATGAAGTAGCTGAAGCTTTCAATAAAGAAAAACAAGTAGGTTCTTCAACAATGGCTCAAAAGAAGAACCCTATTACTTCTGAAAACATTGGTGGATTGTCCAGAATAATTAGATCTATGCTTTATACTTCATACGAGAATAATTTACAGTGGCATGAAAGAGATTTAGCAAATTCAAGTAGTGAAAGAATAATATTACCACAGTTCTATATTTTATTAGAATATATTATTATTAAATCCGACAATGTGTTTTCAAATCTTTATGTTAATAAAGAAAGGATGACTGAAAACATGTCACGCGCAGGTGGACTTCCTATGGCTGAAGCTTTCGTCATTGCACTCGGTAGAACTGATTTAGGAAGGCAAAATGCTCATGAACTTGTGCGTCAGATTTCTATGGATGCTGAAAGTAGTAAAATAACATTTAATGAAGCAATTAGCAGTAATTCAGTCGTAAGAGAATACTTGGATAAAGAAGTTATTCATGAAACATTACAGCCTAAAAATTATATTGGACATTCCGAAGAAATAATTAACAAAGTCTTGGATTCGCTCTAATGTATGGTTTTATTCTAGTAACTGATTCAAATCAAAGTCTGAAAAAAATTGGTGACAGGTTAATTTTATCATTATACAAAGATGAAATCGTAGCAAAGTACAATATATTTGGTAGAAAAATTTATCTAGAAACTAAAGAATCATTTTCGAAAGAAAATGGAGGAAAGTATTTGCCAGCAATTATGTCAAACTCTGATGAAGATGAGATATATGGGAAAATTAGCCAAGTAATTAATAGAGTAAACGAACCTTCACATTTTGCGATAAAAGTTATAAGAAAAGGAGACCACAAGTACACTTCAACTGGTCTTGCAAGAAACGTTGCAGGTGCTGTTTTTGACAAGTGGCCGAAAATTAAAGTTAATTTGGAAAAACCTCAACTAGAAGTAGTAATTCAAATTATTAATAATCGTAGTCTCATATATGTTAGAGACTAATGAACATAACTATAATCGGTCCTGGAGCAATTGGAGTTTCATTAGCATATGCTCTTGCCAATAATGAAAATAATGTTTCCTTATTAGTAAAACAAGAACATAATAATCTCATAGAACAAGGGAAAATTAGTATCAAAGAAATATCAGGTACTGTTACTGACAAAAGAGTAAAAATAATAACTAAACTAAGTAAAACTGATTTGGTTATTTTAGCTGTTAAAAGTTATAGTGTTCAAAAAATACTCAACCAATTAAGAAACATAGATACACCAATCTTATGTTGCCAAAATGGGTTACAAACTCTCAATATATTAAAAAAGGAAATAGAACCAAGTCTTCTTTCATACCTAGTAACTGGTGCTGGAAGTTCAAAAGTAGAAGCTGGATTCTCACATCGTAATGGAAAAGGTTTCACATTTATCGGCCAAATAAATGGGCCTAATGGAGTTAACATCAAAAATATATCTAACGGCTTAAATGCTAATGGAATCGACTGTGATATCGTAAAAAACATACAAGATTATGTCTGGTTAAAGGCAATCATCAACAGTGCAATCAACCCCATAGCCACAATTAATAGAGTAAAAAACGGAGATCTCAGAAAAAGTAAATTCATAAATGAGGTAAAGAAAATTTGTACCGAAAGTACTACCATCGCCGAAATGCTAGGTGTCAAATTACCGCTAGATCCATGGAAAGAGATTATAACCATTTTAGACAAAACGGCTCATAATAAGTGTAGCATGCTACAGGACATAGAAAACCATCAAGAAACCGAAATTGATGCTATCAATGGTGAATTTATCAGAATAGCCTCAACCATTAATATAGATGCAAAATACAATATATTGGCAATTGATAAAGTTAAAGAAATAACTAGTTGATACCCAAAGCCTTGTTAGTCTTTGCAATAGATTTAAGATTATCACTTTCTAAGTTAAACATTGCTCTTATTGCATCAATATTTTCAGGAATCACGTCTGATTCTTGATGTATTGCTTGGTAATAATACAGTTTATTTCCTAATCCATGTACTCCATCTTTCCAAACTGCTATTTGATTCAAATCTCCTCTTGTATACGAAGAATCTCTAGCTAACTCCATTATCTCTGCAGTTCCTGGTAGATTGCGGATTTTAGAATCCTTATCTTTCAAGAAACCTTCCAATAAATTGACTCTCGGTGTAGCTTCCCAGAGGGAAATGATTTCATCCACATCAGGTTCTCTATCCAATTCAGCAATAATACAATGAACATGCATTATAGTGGTTGGAACTTTAACTGCCATAGTTTGTATGTTTAAATTAGCAATAACTGTTTGCACATCGGGTCCATGATGGCTAGGGACTGTGAGAACTGGTTCTATCGAATTTATTGGCCCTCTATCACTATCTTTTGGATCACCACTACGTCGAACCATTACTGCTTGAACGTTATCAATGCTGTATTTGCTCAAGATAGGATAAAGAGTTCTAGAAAGGCCAGTCGTATTACAAGATACGACTCTTACATAATCTTGATTTATCGAAGAGGAGTAATTGGTTAAGGCATTGAAACTTACACCTATAGGTGCATGCTTTTCACCACCTTGCCATATTGCCTTAGTTCCACTGCGTTTGTACATATCCATATTATTAACACCTAACTTACCTGGAGTACAATCTATAATTACATCAGCAATATCAACCAAGTCTTCAGTAATTCCAGTGATTTTAACACCTTTCTCCTCAAAAAAAGCTATCTTCGATTTTGTAGAGGCAAAAACCGGAAAACCGGCATCTAATGCACCTTTAATTTCATAAGTTGGTTTTGTCTTTACAATGCCAACAATCTCCATATCATCTTGGAGTTGTACTGCCTCAGCCACTCGCTTCCCAATAGTTCCATAACCATTGATGCCTACCTTAATCATATATCTTTATTTGATAGTGCTATTTAACTAATTATCATCAAAAAATTTAGCCCTTATTATCGTCATTTATTTTCTTTCTGAGCTGCTCTATGGAAACTGAAACTTTTTTATCTGGAATTGAATCGGTAGCCTGTGAAAATTCTTCTACTTCCTCTACATCAGAACTAAAATCATCTATGTCCTCTACAACTGGGGTGAAATCTTCAACATCTGAAATTGGAGATACTTCTTCTGTAACATCTGAATTAGAATTATCACTTTCAGAAACGGGCTTAGAAATTGCATAATCTCCTTCACCACCTTGCCCTGCCGGAACTTCACCATCCTCAATATCTGAAATAAGTTGGTCTCTCTTTTCTGAGCTACCTTCTTCTCCAAGAGCTTCCAAAACTTCTTCAGTAGACATTTCAGTATCTTCTTCTACAACATCTTCTTCAGTATCTATCAATTCATCCAAATCCAATTCAACTTCTTCATTGTATAGAAACTCAGGCATTTCCGGAGCTACTGCACCTGGTGTAGCTATAGCTTCATAAAAATCAAACGCAGTTCTTTCAACCTCACCCACAAAATTAGACAACTCTTCCTCATCTCCATCGATTCTAGAATGAATAGCCGCCATCCGATCCGATACAAAAGCAAAATAATTTGGAGCTACTTCAAACGCTTTCTCTGTCCAGGTAAAAGGAATCCATGCCATTACTTGTTTATTCTTCTTATCAACTGTAATTTTGAGTTGAGGGCCAGGATATACTATGCCACCACAAGAAACATCATAATTATTCATGTAAGCTAAAACTTTGTAGACATCTTCCTGTCTAGGAGTTTCTCTTAGATTATATTTAGCTTCAAAATAAAAATTAACTCCTCGATAGTTCATAAAGATTTCAGGTTGACCTGAACCTTGAATAGGATTAGATTTTGCTTCAGAATCTCCGAATAAAGACCCCATAATTGAATCGCTCCAACCTTGTCTTACTTGTTCCGGTGCATCATATTTAAGAACTATATCTTTAGTCTTTGAACGGAATTCTCTTAATGATTTTGCGTGAGCACTTAATTTTAAACCAGAGGCTATTTCACAAAGAATCCATAAGGCATAAATGTCAGTCATCCTCTGTGTTTCAACTAATACAGTTTCTTCATAATAAGATTGATATTCATCTAAAAACTCTCTCCAAAGTTCAGGTAATTCTCTATATGCTCTATTTCTACTCCAAGTTTTAGCTTCGATAATCGCCTCACGATTAATCAATCTCTCTTCTTTTCTCGTATCTTTAGCTTTAGGGATTAACTCAGCTAACTTTCCATCTCCTAAAACACCTTTGTGGAACTTACAAGCTAAGTCTAACCTATCTAATTGTTCTTTCGTTTTATCGTCAAGAGGTTGATATTCTTTACCGTAAATAATAGCCCAGGCTTTCTTTTCACGTTCACGGCGATCCATCTCATCTCTAAAGAATATCGCTTCAATGAATACTTCCATATGGAATTTTACTAATAAAATATTTGTGGGCGTACTCCACTTCCTTTTACGGATATCTGTAACATGAGCTGTAGCATATTCAGTTCCTTTCTGTGCACGAGCCAATGCCGTCTTTTGCCATCTTACTGCACCTCTTATCTGAGATTTCATAGTTTTACGCTGAACTTCAACTTTGTAAGTATAAGCTCCTTTCTTGATGTCATTAGTTACTGTCAATAACTTACCCGAAAATTCTAATAACTTTTCAATATTCAACAATATCTTTTCTTCTTCAATTGTAGAAGTTCCACCTGGATACATACCCTCAGGAGGGTCATCAGCTCCCGAATTTTTAACTAAATCAGGTATATGCTCATCCCTGAGCTTTTTAAAATTCTCATAATCTAACATTCGGGGAGCAATAACTACTTCTAACTTATTAGAAATAGGACTACCTGATTTATTATGCAAACAAACTGTGTTTGTACCTATATAGTCCGGAACTAAAAATTGCATGGAATGGGTTGTGTTAGATCTAACTGGAGGGAGGGTATCTACCTTAGCAGTCCCCATACGGATATGAACGTCTTCTAAAGCTTTGAAAGCATTAACATTAAGCATTACAGACTCACCTTCAGTTAAGTTATCAGAGTGACCTTCAGGTAACCTGAGCTCTATTGTTGCATCTGGTAAACTCATATCAACCGAATACGCTTAGACCTGGTGAATCTACCATCTTCTCTAAAGTGACAGTAATACTGTGGGTTGGTCCCAAAACTTCCTGAGATTTAAGCATTAAACACTTCAACTCATTACGTTCTAAACCTTCTAAGGCTGGCATTATGTTAGATTTAATTACATCGCCGAGAGCACGATCCAAATCATATTGACCTATAGAATTAAAGACAGTTAACATTGAATCAATAATCACTGCAGGTCCTATCTTTCTGTAAGTTCGAACACCTCTGGCTACTTCATCATCTCGTGATTGTGGTAATTCTTCCTGTTCTAAGAAATTCATAAATTTATTGAAAGCCTTGAACATTATTCCTTCGGTATCATAAAAATCAAACATCTCTTTAGCATACCAATCTTCATCTGTATCAGGTCGTTCTGGTGCAATTCCCAATTTGTTTAATTTGTTAAATACAAAGATAGGCATACGACTGTACTCGTCATCTCTATCAGGTAATCCTATCTCAACAAAAGCAAATCTACGCATCAAAGCATGACCTACATTGAATAATGTATTCTTGTCTTGAGTATTCATAGTTCCAATAATTCTAAACTCTGGAGGCATCATGAAAGGTGCTCCACCTGTTTCTTTAGCAGTCAATAAAGCCTGCTTATCCCTATATTCAAAAACTGTAAACAATTTACCAAAAGCTTCATCGATATTTGCTCGATTAAACTCATCAATTACAAGGTAATGAGGTTTACCAACACTTTGCATAGACTTTTCACACTGTTGAGCTGCATCTGCAACATATCCTTCCTTGAAATAATAACCACCTGAATCATCAGGAGAAATACCACCTATTACTTCAAAATTAGACCATTCCGCATTGGCTGTAACAATTGAATAATTTGGAACCATACTGCCATCTCTAGCTTCATTAACTCCGCAAAGTTGACTTAAAAGTAAATTCGCCAAAGCCGTCTTACCCGTTCCTGGATCTCCATAAAGCATTATATTTCTACCAGACTTCAAATGTGTAACTGTTTGATTTATTGTATCTTCAGTTGTTGAATAATATTTTGATAATTCTTCATAATCCACAGCATAATCGACTTTCATAGCCTTACGTATCTTAGGTGTTAGAGCTAATTCTTCTTTGAGTTCTTTCTCAATATCACTAAAATCTACTCCGTAATTGGCGTCCTCTGTAGGTTTAATATCAATTGTAGCTTCAGGAAATTCTGAAAGCAAACGATCCATAGCGTCTTCTAAAGTAATTTCTTTAGGTAAGGCAGGTAATTTATCCTCAGAAGAGTTATCTTCCTCTTCAGGTGCAAAAGAAGAATCAAAAGGATCTGAAGGTGGACTGCTTAATTGCATTTCCATCATACGATCTCTGAACTTCTCAGTTCCAAATTTAATACCATACCAAACTGCACCCCCAGCTACCAAAAGTGGAATTATTAACATAACCCAACCAATGTTATCATCCGGTGCCGAAATATCTTTTTGAGAAAGTAAAGCTGGTGCAATCATAGTTGCAAACAATGTACCGACACCTACTGCAAACAAACCGAAATAAGCTAAACCTTCCATACTTTGTTCAGATTTCCTCTTACGATAAAACAAATAAATTCCGAGAAATGCAATAGATACAAACAAAACGGTAAGAATAATATCACCTTGTTCAAAATATAAATTAGCTCTATTTCTTATTAAATTCCAAACTAAAACGAAAAATTGGAAACCAAGACCCAATAAAATCATAAGGAAATATTTGGCTTCTTCCATGTCCTTTAATCGTATTGTTTGTAAGATATACGCAGCAATCCCAAACAAAAGAGCAAGAAGACCTGCAAGTAAAATAATCATTTCAACTGGTTGCAAATTTACTAGAGCTCTTGTAGGTTCACCACCTGCTGCATAACACGCATCAAAGATTTGTAAGTCACTGCTTCCACTAAACAATTTACTACAATTGAACCAAGGACCTCGAACCCAATTATGGTGCAAAGCTGCAAAAACTAAAGAACCAGCCCCCACAAAAGAATAAATCGTGCTCAGTGGAGCATCGCTTATATCTTTGCCAGTAACGGCATAAAGAAAAACAATATATGAAACAACAATCACAACTAAAGCTGCAGTAGCTCCCAATGTACTATACACCGAACCTAAAGCCTCTTGCGGATAAGATTTAGAAAGTGTATCTAATTTATCTGCATTAACACTAGAATATCCACCACCAATATAGGCATAGATAATAACCATAATTAAAATACAGAATACTAATGGAGCCATAATATTACTATCATTTATACGTCTAGCTTGAATAAATATACAAAGACCTAAAAATACTATTAATCCTAAAACACTTTGATATTGATTTGCTTTAATATTAAAATTATCAGTCTCCCAACTTGAAGTTAACACTAAGGGACAACCATCCGGATCATTAACTGCATCACGATTAATCCAATCAGGACACCTAAGTGGATTTCTATCACTCACATAAGCATCTAAATTTTCAGAAGTTCCATTCATGCCAGCAGGTTGTGATTCGGCATCTGGCCCTGGAATGTCTGCAGTAGTGTAATAAAGTAATAATCCGAGAAGCGCCACGGCTGCTAAAAACTGTAAGGCAGGTAAATAGAAACTAGTTCTACCTCTCTTAATTATTGGAGGAGCTGAAGTAGACTTCGGAGTACCCGATTCTTTTGAGATTGGAGTCTCAACTGAAGAAGGACCGACATCCTTTGCCCCAGACAGGTTTACTCCACAAATATTACAAAAAGGCGCATTATCCTCGACTTCTACTGCACAGACTGGACACTTTTTCATTATGTATCCAGTTAGACTATTGGTTAAAAGCTTTTGATTGTGGGAAACACTCTTAACAACCATTTTAATGCGAATATAATGGCTGATGATTCAATGACTCTAAGAGACTTAAGAGTCCAAACTTTTAAAGAGAGAAGAGAAGGAAGATTAACCAAATTACCATTGTCATTTTATAACAGAATGAAAAAATTAGAAAATCAGATAAGAGAAGTTATAGATGGGGCAAAAGAGGATCCTAACCGATTTGAAAAGGGCAATGCCGATATTAGAAAACTTATGGATATGAAACTCGAATTACATAAGCACAGAGAAAGAAAACTTACTGATTTAGCACGTGAAAAAGTAAATGGGCAAAGTCCCGATACTGAGAATGCTCATAAAAGTGAAATGGATTATTTAATCGCCCTGTGTGGAGTAATAGAGCAGCACCGAAAGAATACTCTGCTTAGTAAAAAAATAGAACCGATTGAAGAAGAGGAAGTTAGGACTGAAATCAAAAAACCAGAACAATCGGAAAAGGAAATTAAAGAACATGAAATTCAAAAAGACGAGACTAAAGAACCTAAAATTGGAAAGAATAAAACTAATAAATCTGAAAAAAATAGCGACAATGATGAATATGTCAAAGTAAAAGTTTTAGAAACTTTACCAACATTTACCGGAATGGATGCTAATAATTACACTCTCAAAAATGAAGATGTCGCCGAAATACCTATCTATAATGCTAAAATATTACATGATGCTGGAAAGGTTGAAATAATCAAAGAGGTAAATGGATGAATTACAAACTCGATGAAAACGGAATTAAAATTACGGAACCGAAATTAGCTGCTCAAATATACAATAAAGGAAATACTGGAACACCCCTACCAAAAGGTGAACTTCTATTGAGACGAGAGGAAGCACTTTATTGCAATTATAGAAACGATATTGACTTAACCAAAGAAGAAGTTAGTCAATTCAAAAAGGGAAACTTAACCCACATCGTTTACAGAGACTTAAAAGAAAGAGGATTAATGGTCAAAGTGGATGAGCATGGTCTTCGATTATACGATCGAAACACAACAACAAAAGGTCAATCCTCAGCAATAATTTTAGCCAAAAATTTCAAAAATGAGATTGATTTTAAGGACATTTTTGATGAATTAGATAGGGGATTAGAAAGACGAATACAAGTAGCAATAATAGACATTGAAGAAGATGTGGTGTATTATGTTACAAAAATAGTTGAGTGGCCTAATACCAAACTCAAGGAAGATGGAAAAATAATAATCAAAGATCCGGAAGTAAAAGAGCTAATTGACAAAGGATACCAAATCAATTCAGGATTAAAATTTGGTACCCATTACAGAGTTTACAATCATGAATCAAAACATGCCCCCTGGCTAATACACATTGTAAAAGATGGAATTACATGGTTAGATATCACAAGAATGGTAAGAGTAGGTCATGGCGTCAATAAAACTATAGTTCTCGCCTACAAAAAAAGATGGATAAGTCTCGAATGGATAAAGCCATAATTGTAAAAAAAATTAGGCACTAAGTTAAGAAAACTTATATAGACCAATACGGCCCGAGGAAGTAACATGACATTGCTTGAAGTTCAAGAGTTGGAACGAGGATTTGGATCAAAAACTTTCAACACAAGAATAGAAGTTTTAAAAGGTGTGAATTTATCACTTGAGAAAGGCGAATTAGTTGCTCTAATGGGGCCTTCTGGTTGTGGAAAGTCAACCTTATTGAACATAATAGGGGGCTTGTTACGAGCTGATTCAGGAAAAATCAAACTGAAATCTTCTGACTCGGAGTATACTTATGGCAAAAAGAAACCTAGTGGTGTTGTTGATGTAAGAAGAAACGGTGTTGGATGGATTTTTCAAGACTTTCACTTACTCGAACAACTAACTGCTCAGGATAATGTCGCATTAGCACTAGAAATTAAAGGAATGAAAAAAGAAGAAGCTGATGAAAAGGCAATCGAGGCACTAGTCAAAGTAGGATTAGAGGATCGTATAGATTTTCCTGCTGGTCAATTATCTGGAGGACAACAGCAAAGAGTTGCTGTAGCAAGAGCTATCTCAGGTTCAAGACCTCTTTTACTTGCTGATGAACCGACTGGCAACCTAGACGTGAAAAGTGGAGAGGATGTTTTGAATCTCTTCAAAGAACTTTG
>TARA_B110000116_G_scaffold34130_1_pt1 | contig 23905 bp, 24 predicted proteins | sample TARA_B110000116 | Tara Oceans TARA_B110000116 (sample SAMEA4397355) | marine metagenome | biome: Polar Biome; feature: [ZZZ] marine water layer (ENVO:01000295); material: water (ENVO:00002006), including particulate matter (ENVO:01000060) such as... | depth 199 m
TTGTAGCAGCTGATTCTATGCAAAATGAGATGCAATCAACTCTTTTACTAGGAATAGTATTCTGTACAATTACGTTATGGTGGGGTTTCAGGGATGAGGAAACTATGGGAGAAAGATTCAACCGAATTAAGAAAAATAAAAAATCATATGCAATTAAAACTATTGCTGCAATGAGCTTTATGGGAGGAATTATGTACATACTGGTGAGTGCCAAGGTAGCCTTGATTTTTGCATTATTAACTCTAATATTAAGTATATTATGGGGAATTTCTGGATTTGGAATAGCTGTTGTTACAACTACCCCTATATTTTTGGTAATCATATGGCTGTATGGTATGATTGAAATTGCAGGTTATGGCTTGAATATGGTGACAGTTGCTATTGCTGCAATGTCTTTAGGTGTAGGAATTGACTATGTCATACACGTTGTAGAGAGATTCAGAGAAGAGCAAGAGAATGGTCATGATAATCTAAAGGCTATAGAAATAGTTGGAGGTGCATCAGGACTAGCACTATTTGGATCTGCTTTATCAGATATTGGTGGATTCCTAGTTATCACTCAATCAAGTATGGGATTCTTCTCAACTTTCGGATTATTCTGTGCAATTATGATTGGATTATCACTTATAGCAAGCATGATCCTAACTCCAGCTCTAATAGGCGTTGTATATAGAAAGAAAAATATTAGTTTAAACTAATTATTTTCAAGCTTGGTAATTATCTTCACCAGGAACTTCTTCTTTCAGACCCTTACGTTGTCTGATTTCAGCAGTTACTTTATTGAATAGCATTGCAGGTAGTTGAACGAAACCAGCATTCTCTGTATTCCAAACAGCTCTTCCTTGACTAGCTGCTCTGATGTCATTTGAGAAACCAAAAGATTCTGCAACTGGCATTTTACCAATTACGCTTGCTGTTCCACCATCTACTGGCATATCTTCAATTATTCCTCGACGTGTTGTTAACTCACGTGTAACTCCGCCAATAACATCGTTTGGAGCATCAATACGGATGTTCTGTATAGGTTCGAAAATTACAGACCTTGATCTAATAATTGCGCCCTTAACTGCATTACGAACTGCAGGGATGGTTTGAGCAGGACCACGATGAATTGCATCTTCGTGAAGCTTAGCGTCAACTAGACGAACTAGTACACCCATTAGAGGTTCTTCAGCCGTAGGACCTTTCTTACATACATCATTGAAACCTTCAATCATTAGTTCTCTTGTTTCGTGAAGGTTTTGAATACCTTTAGTATCATTAACGAATACATTCGTACCATGAATAGCATATATTTTTCTCATAAGATTTTTATCCATACCAAATTCTGCAAATTTATTACCAGTTTCTTTAGCATCCTTACTTCGAACAGGACCGTCCCCAAAGTGACCATCTCTTAATGCGTTAATTATCTCTTGAGATAATGGTTCACACTCAATATAGAATCTGTTATGCCTGTTAGGTGATTTACCTTCGAATGGGCGACCAGTATTGTTACTTTCAATAGATTCACGGTAAACAACAATTGGCTCACTAACATTAACTTTGATATTCTGTTCTTCTTGCATACGGAATATTGTAATCTCAAGATGTAATTCTCCCATACCAGCTAATAGAGCTTCGCCAGTTTCTTGGTTAGTAGTGACTTGTAAAGAAGCATCGGCCTTAGCAAGACCTCGTAGTGCATCAATAAATTTAGGCAAATCTTTCATAGATTTTGGTTCCACTGCTACAGTAACTACTGGTTCTGAATAATGTCTAATTGCTTCGAAAGGAGTTGCGTCTTGATCTCTAGCGATTGTTATACCTGCTGCTGCACTCTTAACACCTGTTAATGCTGCAATATTACCTGCAGATACTTGTGGGACTTGAATTCTATCTCCACCAACCATCATGCTAACTTGCTGAACACGTTCAGCCTTTGCAGCACCAATAGCCCATACAGTTTCACCATGTTTAATTGAACCAGAATATACTCTTCCTACTGCTACTTCTCCAGCATGAGGATCCATCCATATTTTTGTAATCATTAATTGAAGAGGACCATCGGGGTCTGTCTCAAGCATTGCTTTACCAACTTCTGATTCTAGGTCGCCCTGCCAAATATTAGGGATACGATATTTCTGAGAAACTAATGGTGATGGAAGTTCAGCTACAGCCATATCTAATAAAATTCGATGTACAGGAGCTTTCTTAGCTAATTCTTTTTGTTCGTCATTCTTACAATGTTCGAAAATATCAGTGAAATTTAATCCAGATTTTTTCATGTAAGGAATAGACATTCCCCAGTTGTAGTATGCTGAACCAAAAGCAACTGTTCCTTTTTGAACAGAAACTTGCCAATCTTTTGCTAAGTCAGCGGGTGCGAAAGTTTCAATTAATTTGTTGACTTTAGTAATGATTGTTTCGAATCTCTTCATCATTTCAGGACCATCAATTTGTAACTCATTAATTAATCGATCAACTTTATTGATAAATAGAACAGGACGTACTTTTTCCTTCAATGCTTGACGAACAACCGTTTCAGTCTGAGGCATAGTACCCTCAACCGCACAAGCTAATATGATACAACCATCAACTGCTCTCATTGCACGAGTTACGTCACCACCAAAATCAACGTGACCTGGTGTATCGATTAGATTAATCAAATAATCCTGGCCATCGATATCGTGAACCATTGATGCACTTGCTGCATTGATAGTAATTCCACGAGCACTCTCTTGTTGATCGAAATCAAGAACTCTTGATTTACCAGCAAGATCTTCGGACATCATGCCCGCACCAGCTATTAGATTGTCAGACAGAGTAGTCTTCCCGTGGTCAATGTGAGCCGCAATTGCAAGATTTCTTATTCTCTCTCTAACGTGCATAACTTCAGTTGCTCGCAGTATGTTGTCTTCTTTACGACCCATATAATCACCTTATGATAGCCGCCCGACCCAACTTCGGTTCATAAAGCCGATTGTATCACGAAGTGATAAAGGCATTACTATCCGGTCTTTGGGATGGACGAAAATTATCATCGAGCAGAGGAAGCGATTCTTTCAACTTCTTCTCTCTTACCAACTGCATAAGAACCAACGTCTCCACTAGCAGCTTTAGAAAGTTCTGAGATAATACCCTCAGTTAGTGTCTTTTTACTCTTAGCAGTAGCAGATGCGCATCCTATTCCAAGATTCCTTAGAGCCATGTCTAAACGACGGCTTGGTGATGAATCCACTGCTTTAGGCGCACTTACTGCACCCATCTTGATTCTTGTTGTTTCTTCACAAGGTGCTGATTCAATAATTGCATTAATGAATATTTGAAGTGGATTCTCATCTTTACGCTCTGAGATAACTAATAGTGCATCTTCTAAAGCTTTAGCACAATGTTGTTTCTTTCCTGAAAACTTCCCGGACCTCATCAGATTGTTAATGAATCTCTCGATAACTGATAACTTTGCTTTACCAAACCAAGAGTTAGCATGCCTACCACCGCTGTGTGGTGTTCCAATAGTTGTTAGATTGATGTATGGAGCAAGTCCAGGATCTGAACAAGTTACGTCAGTAGCATCCCATCGTCCGAAAACCATAGTACCGATTCCAGCAATAGGAGCATCTTGTGATGATTCATTTTCTTCTGACATAAATAGACCTCATCTGATTGGTTTTTCTTTACGGCCACGAACCATCTCATCTAGAGAGACGCCGTTGACCTTGATCACTTTGTATCGAACACCAGGAAGATCTCCCATAGACTGACCACGAGGACCACCAATACCTTCTACCAGTACTTCGTCGTGCTCATCAATGAATGAAATTGCTCCATCTCCTGGAGCGAATGCAGTAAGTTTGTTACCTGTTCTTATTAGAGAAATCTTAACAGCTTTACGGATACCAGAATTTGGTTGTTTAGCCTCGAAACCAACTTTTTCGATAACTATTCCCTTAGCTTGTGATGAACCATTTAGAGGGTCGTGCTTCAAAACTCCACCTTGGCGTCTCTTGATCTCTCGGTCACGAAACCTCTTCTCCTTCCAGCGATACTTTCTACGGTCACTTTTCATTTTCGATCCGGAGAAAAGTCCTCTACCCAAGTAATATCACCTCTAAGACAGCCCGGCGACCTACCATTGGTATAAGAGCATGACGGGGAAGCAGTAGGTGGAACTTCGACACTAATACGCATTTTCCATCGCTAACATTGAAATCGAAATGGCATCGGGTTGTTAACATGGCGTTCCGAGATTTACTTGTTAATGTGAAAAAAATAGATGCTGAAACCAGTGTCATACATGGAATAATGAATGTTTCTAAAGAACAAAATCACCAACCTCTGATCTTTTCTAACTTAACAGAAGCGCCTAATCAATCTGCAGCGTTAAACGTACTTACAAGGAAAAGAATATGTGAAACATTCGATGTCAGTCCGGGAGAACTCATTGATATCTTAGCATGGGCAATGAATAATCCCTGTGAACCAGAAATAATAGATTCGAACTTAGCCCCAGTTATGGAGAACACTATGACTGAAGTAAATCTTGAAAAAATACCAATACCATGGCACTATCCAGAAGACAGAGGCAGATACCAATCTGCATCTGTAATTATCGCACAATATAACGGAGTCAGAAACATGTCATTCCATAGACAATTCTTGAGAGATGGGAATCATACTGTCTCAAGGTTTGTCCCTAGACATCTTAGAACTATGACTGATCTCGCTGCAAGTCAAGGAAAAAATGTAGATATCGCTGTTGTGAATGGTGCTGACGCAGTAGTACTATTGGCCGCAGCAATGTCATTCACAGTAGATCTTGACGAACTTACAGTAGCAGCGGCATTACATCAAAAATTACACGGAAAGCCGCTAAATTTAGTAGAATTACCTAATGGAATACAGGTACCTGCTAATGCTGAGTATGCAATGGAAGCTCAAATAACCCTTGAAAGAGACGACGAAGGACCTTATGTTGACATTACTGGAACTGTTGATGATGTTAGACAAGAAAATGTGATTCAGTATAATGCAATACACCATAGAAATAATCCGGTTTTCCATGCATTAATACCGGGAGAAGTAGAACATAGAACTCTGATGGGCATGCCAAGAGCTCCAACAATCAAGAATGCGGTCTCGGAGGTTGTACCATGTAGTGACGTATACCTTACAGATGGGGGTTGTGGGTGGCTATCATCAGTAGTACAAATCATACCTCAAAAAGAAGGAGATGGGATTAGAGCAATACATGCAGCATTAGAGGGGCACCCTTCAATGAAACAAGTAATAGTAGTTGACGAAGATATCGATACATCAGACCCAGTAAGAGTAGAATGGGCACTCATGACCAGATGGCAACCGGATAAAGACACAATCATATTATCGAATCAAAAAGGATCTAGTTTAGATCCTAGTAGATCGGAAGATGGATTGACTAGTAAGATAGGAATGGATGCGAGTTTACCACCAGGGATTGATAAGTCACCTTATGAATCTGTACTTTGAGGTTAAAGAATGGCTGATATTGACATTACAAGAAAATTACAACACCCCAGAAGAAGTCTTGGGAATAGGCATAGAAGCCAGGCTGAAAAGTTCCTAAAAATTTCAAAAGATAATGAAAACCTTTCTTGGGCTGAACAAAGTGCTAAACAAGCAGTGTTGTATGATTTCACTAATCCTCAAAATTGGGAAACTCTAACTAAGATTAAAATTTTGAAAAACGATGAAAATGGAGTAAGGGCTGTATTAGAAGAATTATTCACTATACTTGGTAGAGATCCTGAATTATTAAATCAATTAAAAGATATAGATTTAACTCCTAATGGTATGAATTTACTACATGCAGGGCTAAACATAGACCCTCTAGACCCTGATAAATGGGCAGAGAATGTACTTGGTAATGAGGAGGAAATTATCAATTTCAAACAAAGAGTCGAAACATTAGACCTGAGAGATGTAAGAGCAAACGTACTATTCTCCAGAAGAATTGAGCGGTTAAGAGATAATGGTAATGAAGAATTATTCATTCACTTATCAAGAATTCTATTAGCACAGAGACCATCAAATCATGAAACTTGGAACGAACTAGGGAAATTGCATGAAAGAAGATCAGAATATGATGAAGCATGGTTCTGCTATGACCAAGCGCAAACATATTTCCCAACATTACAAGTTCGAGACAGATACAAGAAAAGAATGGAGGCAAAGATGGATGGAGATAAAATCATTCCTTGGAAAGAACCCATTGTCCAAAGTAGAGTTGAATTTTTAAGAAAAATGGAGAACATGACTACTCCTAAAAATTACATCGAGAATTTAGGTGCACAAGAAAAAGATGAAAATAAAATAGATATTTATCAAAAAATAACGAATATGAGGGACATGGGTAATCTTTCAGGAGCATTTTTCATAGCAAGGCAGTTATCAGCTGAGGGAAATGACATGGGAACAAAATTAGTTAAGGAAATCATGGAGGAGATGACAGATGAGAACTGAAAAACCGTGGGTAATTGTTTGGGCAATACCAAAAAATCCGATTGATGTACCATGTTGGATGATGGTCAAACATTTAGAAAGAGGCTGGGAATTACCAGGTGGAGATAAGTTAGATGGAGAAGATAATGACATTGCAGCATTAAGAGAACTCTATGAAGAAACTGGATGTTTAGGAGTTGCAATCGCAGAAGATAGTTCAATCATCAAAGGAGGAGTTGTTGTATTAGTAGAGATTGACGAAGAGCCTGAAGCATATGGCTGGGAATCCGAAGATGAAAAAATTTCAGAAGCAGGATGGTGTGTAGAAATACCTGGAGACCTATTTTGGGGAGACAAAGAAATTAAAAAATTAATTGATTATGATTGGAGTACTTCCAAAACCCTTGGGTCTTGAATCTCCTCAATTCTTTCTAATAAAATATTTTTCCATTCATTAAATCCGAGGATATTCGATGAATCAATGATTAAACCTATGTCATTTCTTTGAATACCTGAAAGATCACGTGTCAGAACAGGTAGCAGTTCTTCGACTATTGTTTTCACATCTTGAGGATTAGAAGGTATCCAAGTAGCACCAGACATGCCTCTTGGAGCAGCATTTTCCAACCGGGATTCCATACTGGGTGCTGATTCCGAAACTTCTTCTAAAGCTAAATCTAGCCATTCTAAAGATGCCACTAAACTCTCTGATGGCATACCATTGTTGGTGAAATATTGTCTTGATGACCAAAGATGTCTCATCGCAGGATCTAGATCATTTAATGTGACATAAATTCTTGCGGCTTCTAATCGAGAAAGGCCAATTATATCCTCAGGATGACCACCCTCTCTGCTAATATCAGCATGAACAATCAGTGACATCATGGATTCGCCAGCATTCCTGTGCCAATTAGCTAAGTTAAGCAATGCAAGACCGTGTAATGGTGAACCGGGACAGATTGCATGAAGACGATCAACGCACCATCTTAATTCAGCACCAATTAACTCGACTTCAATCATTCCAAGTAAGGCTCGATCCATCCTCACTCGAGCCTCAACGAGATGATCCCTCTCTGAAGTAGAGCGTGATCGATTCAAGATTTGTTCAGAAAAGAGATCTATCCCATCTAAATCGCCTTGAGAGATTTTTTTTTGAAGAATTAACGTGTCCAACTGTAAAGGAGTAGTATCCTCTATCGAATTAACCATTGAAACACCTTCATTTTTCTATTGAATCAACCACTTTTTCATATTGAGTTCTAAGTTCGTTCTCTCTTTCAACCATTCTTTGAAGATGGCTTTCGAAGGTCGCTTTCGATTCAGATAATTCAGCCATTAACTTATCTCTATCATCAACTTCTAACAATAGATTCCCTACTGCTCGAAATACAGGACGATTGGCATCCTGTGTAGAAAGAGACTCTAAAGTAAGAGATATCTCATTTACTTGAGTAGATACTGTCTGTATTTGATTCCTCAATAATTGCAGTTCTTGTACTAATGCTTGAAATTCTTGAGAGTCAACATTATCCATTTAATCACCTTTTGTAGCACTAAGGGCTAGCTCCGATGCTATCAACCCACGCATCAAACTATTCCATCTCGCCCTAAGATCGACAAACGTTTTAGCTTTTTCAGAGATAGTTATAGTATCATTATCACGAACAAATTGACATTCAGTAACTAAGCTGGCTGACAATGCTTGCGCATCATTATGTCTGAAAGAAATTTCAAATTGAGTGATTTCACTCTTCTTCGTCATTAGAAGGTGCCTCGGCAAGTTTACGCTCATAATCTAGAGCTGCTTGTTGAGCAATAACGGTCATGTCAGTTGCAGTTGCTCCTTCCATACCTCTACGAATAACTCTATTATTTGAGTCAGAAGCTCTTGTGAATGGTTCCCAAACGCCTCCTGAGAATTTATGAGAGCATTTTTTACACTCCCAAATACCAGCTACTTGACGGCTCACTTTAGGGTAATGGCATTCAGGACAAGTGTAATTTCGAGACTTCTTAGCAATTGCTGAGCCAGCTCTCCTACGTACGCTTACACCGTATCTAGCACCGTATCGTGCAGTTAATCCTGATTTCTGTGTTCTCTTTGCCATTTCAATTGCCTCCATCTAATGCATGAACCATTTTTCTGAGTTCGTCACCCTTTTTACGAGCCTCTTCCATCAGTTCTTTGAATTCAGCGGCCGTGAAGGCTCCCTTAAGACCCTTCTGTAATGAATGGACATTATTGTCATCACCCAGAGTAATGTGAATTCTTTCATCGCCACCTAATTCTTCTCTGCCACTAGCATCGAAGATAAATCGGCCACCAACTCTTTGGTAAGAGCACATGATTGGAGTTTTAGACACAATTAATGGTCTGTCCTCTCCTACCTCGAACTTTTCTTGGGGAATTGTTGCATTACGCAAAGCAGCTATACCAGCCAAAGCAAATGCATCGAATAGATTACCATCATCTGAAACTGCAAACAAATCAAGAATAACTTGCCATGCTTTCTCTCCAGGTATGATACAAAGATCAGAAGTATCAATACATCCTGATTCTCTAATACCACGGTCAACGACTCGACTTAGTTCAATAGATTCTGCACTTGGTGGTCCAGCTTCATGTTGTCTTCCTGCAACTGGCCTTACTTCAGCCATGCACATCAATCCACCTTCATTCGGACGATCCGAGTAAGGAGTCATGGTTTGGAATTTTACTCCAGCGAAAACAATCGTATCGCCCATTCGTACACGTGCAGAGCCTTCAGCATTAGCAAGAACGTTTACTTCAAGTTCTAAATCTCTACCTTCGTACTGACCACGCCCGTCTAAACGTTGATCGTTATCTGCTAATTCTGTCAGATGACTACGTAATAATTGAGGAACAAGAGGGATACTCATTGAGGATACCTCCCTGTTTTTAATGCTTCAACACAATATTTGTGAATCTCCATTGCAGCATCCATATTGTAATCCCATGCTTCTTGGAACTCTTCTTGAGATAAATTCCCATCCATTTGAAGGAAAACTAATTCCCCAGTATTAGGTAGAATACCCATTGGAAGATCAGCTTCTCCATAGTTGTCCTCAGATTTATTCAAATCACAAACAACAACATCGTTAATTTTACCAGATGCTACTGAGATTACTAAGTCAGTCATTGGAATACCTGCATGTGCAAGAGCAATAGATGCAGCTGTTAGACCAACACACCTAGTACCTGCTTCAGCACAGATTATTTCAATTTCAACCCTTATTTTAGAACGAGGATAAAGTTCTAGCATAACAACACTCTCTAGTGCTTCTGCTGTAACTTTACTGATTTCTCTACTTCTACGGTTAAAACCAGGTCTAATTCTATCTGATGTTGAAAAAGGTGCCATATTGTACCTAACATCGAGAACCGCTCTATCTTGTCGTTGAATTTTCCTTGGGTGTGCTTCCATAGGACCGTAAATTGCAGCAATAACATCGTTACTACCCCACTTCATACGGCATGAACCATCAGCAACAGGGACTACTCCCAATTCAATTGAAATTGGTCTCACATCGCCTGCTTTTCTACCATCGTTACGGATGCCATTGGCATCAATCATTTCTACGTCTCCATATCCCATTATGCTACACCTCCAGGTGTTGCTGCTTTTGCCTCAGCAGTCATTGAACGGAGGCGGTTTCTGACTTCGAGTGTTCCCTCGAAATCTCCATCAATCCAAAGTCTGCCGTTTTCTCCAGCAATAACTCTGCATTCAGATTCCTCCTTGAGTTGTCTAAGAGCTTTACCTTGTTTACCAATCAACCTACCTAAAAGATGAGGATCAATAATCTCAATCGCTCCTGAGCGAATTTTACGAAGACCCATACCTTTCATGGTTACCACGCTAGAATGAGTTTCTTCTACTTCTTGGACTCTGCACAATATTGCTTCACCAATATCGATAACACTCCTTGTGCCACCGAAATCAGCCTTGGAAGGTCCAAGACTCATAGGTAATATTGCATTGAATGGTGCACCTATATCTACAAACCAGATATTGTTTGTACAACCTTCGACAAAACCAATGACTAAGTCACCAGGTCTTGGCATATACGCAGTTCTGCGTGGTTCTACAGAAATTGTCTTTCCATTCACATTCATTTGTCCGTTCTTTGTTGCTCGAATACGACCACCTATGGCAACTACGCCATGGCCAACATCGTAGCCCTCTAAATCTCCAAGATCTTCACCTGGAGCAACGAGTCGAGATACTCGTTGTGAGTCTTGCGGCCCGGCCGCGTTCTTCTTTTCAGTCATGTTATCGAGCCGCGCGACCAACACTCCCTTCATAACCGTTGATGTGAACCCCTACGGGGCATACTCAATCAAGTTCTTTCACAGAAACTTCGGATGACCGTTGAGCTACTTGACTCATCAGCTCATTTTTCATGCCACCAGGCACCTCAACTACACATACCCAAGAACCATCAGAAAGCCATTCCTCTTTCTTGATTGATTCCCTCAATAATCGATGTACTCCGCCATAATCCGACCCTGGGACTTTAAACGCCATACGCACGGTTATGAACGCTAAAGGAATGACTGGTTTTAATTTTTTAATAGCATCTTGAACTTGCCTTTCAAGAGATAGAAAAGGGTCTATTGAAAATTTGATTTCGTCTAAAGCTAGTTCTATCCTCGTCTTTGGGTGGGGCAGCTTTGTTCGAGGATCTGTCGCCGTGGTAGCAATTTGATGAATGATTTTAGTCCTCTTTTCTGCAACCAAATTTTTCCTTTGAGCTGTTGTTAATTGAATATTACCATCCTTTAGAATTTTTTGAACACATGTTAGAAGATCGGTAGTTCCAAAGACACTTTCAATCGCTTCGGTCGTAGGCCTATCACCAGATTTAGCATCATTCCAAATTTCTCCTGTCGCAAGAAGATCATCCAGTGGCACTGAATTATTATCTTTCTTCCAAATGTCGACTAAATCAGGATCAACTAGAATTTCGTATCGAGAACCACCCTTTTCAAGGCGAGCAAGAACTGCATCATCAAGACTAACCATATACGCTGAGACAGGGTACAGAACTTAGACTAATAGGTCAAAAAGACTCATAACTTGTCTAAGTGCTTCAATGTAGATTCTCGATCTAATTTTTTATAACCATTAGAGTCAACAATAGCAATCTCAACTGTTTCCCTATTAAGATCATCTTCAAGAGATTCTTTTAATGCTTGTAATCCAAGTTTTATTGCCGCATTTCTTGTCATATTAAGCTTCCAATGGCTTTCGAAGTGATCGATAACAGTGGGTCGACCACGGCCGATTGCACCTGCTTGGTATGATTGGTAAGCACCAGATGGATCTGTTTCAAAAAGATGGACTCCATCGTCATCAAGACCTGCTATTAGCAGTGCTGTACCGAATGGCCTAGCTCCACCATATTGAGTGAAAGATTGCATGAAATCACACATTTTCTTCACTAAAGTTGTGATTGCAATAGAATCCCCATATGTCATTCTATTAACTTGGCACTGAACTCTTGCTTTATCGACAAGTTGCCTAGCATCAGCGACTAAACCAGAAGTAGTCATACCAATATGGTCATCGATTTGATACATTTTTTCTATTGAGTCTGTTAAAATTAATTTACTAGAAATTCTTTTATCAACTATTAGAACAACTCCATCTTTGAACTTCAGGCCGACTGTTGTAGTCCCTCTTTTTACCGATTCTCGAGCATATTCTACCTGGTATAGTCGACCATCAGGGGAGAATGTAGAAACTCCATGGTCATATCCGCGTCCGCTTGGCTGCATGTTAATCAGACCGCAACCAACGAAGGTGTCTTATGAATCTTGACAGTTAGAAGGCTGACTTATCGGGGCATTCATGCACAAGAACGCTGCCGCAAAGTCATGAGAGTGGCAGTCCTAGCATCAGGAGGGAAAGATTCCACCTATGCATCTTGGTGGGCACAGATGCAAGGCTGGTCCCTAGACGCACTAATTACAGTGAAGATTCAAGGCGATGATTCCATGATGTTCCAATTGCAAAATACAGAAATTGCAGAATATCAGGCTAAATCTATAGGTACCCGATGGATTCAAGTTATTTCATCTGGAATTGAGAATAACGAAATTGATGAACTAGAAATTGCTATTAGAAACACAATAGGGAAAGAAATAGACGCATTAGTGGTTGGAGCTTTGAGATCTGATTACCAAAAAACTAGAATTGAAAGAATGTGTGAAAAATTAGGAATAATCTCATTTTGTCCAATGTGGCATCATGATCCAAACGAGCATATGAATTCTTTAATTGACCATGGATTTGATGTAAGAATTGTTTCAGTTTCATCAGAAGGCCTCGATGAAAGTTGGCTGGGTGAAAAAATCACAAAAGAAAGTCTTGATAAACTGAAAAAACTTTCAGAAAAATACAGATTCAACCTAGATGGAGAAGGAGGAGAATTTGAAACCATAACTCTTGATGCACCCCACTTCGAAAAACCCATTATTTGTGAAGGAAAAACCTCCTGGGATGGAGTTAGAGGAACTTGGGAATTGACTAAAATTCAACTATCAGCATAGGGTTATAATCAAACAGGTGACACCTCTCCGAATAATCGGGGAACATCATGACAGTATCACCATTAGACTATCGTTATGGAAGAGAAGAAGCAAAATCCATCTGGTCGAGAGAAGGTCGGCACGAAAGACAATTGGATGTAGAAAGAGCCCTTATCTGGGCTCATTGTCAACTTGGCAGAGTAAGTCCTGAAGACTATGATAAAGTCGCTGAAATCGCAGTCCCTAGCATTGTAACGGCTGATCGTGTTGATGAAATCGAAAGAGAAACAAGACACGACATTATGGCGCTGACTAAAGCAATGGCTGAAGCAGCAGGAGATTCAGGGTGGTGTATACACCTTGGAGCAACAAGTAATGACATCGTAGATTCGGCAGTAGCATTACAAATAAGGGACAGTATCATATTACAACAAATAACTCTTAAAAAATTACTTTCAACATTATGTGACTTAGCAGAAAGAGAAAGAGACACAGTGATGTTAGGACGTACTCATGGACAAGCAGCAGTGCCAATCACATTTGGTTTGAAAGTAGCAGTTTGGGTTGATGAATTTAGAAGACATCTAGATAGATTAGATGAATTGACTTCAAGAGTAACAACTGGGAAATTCTTAGGAGCGGTTGGAACAGGTGCTGCACAAGGCGAGCATGCATTTGAATTACAGCAACTAATCATGGATAACCTCGGCTTACAAACACCGATTGCAACTACCCAAGTAGTTGGAAGAGATCGTTATATTGAATGGGTTGCATGGATGGCTAATGTATCTGCAAGTATTGAAAAAGCATTGCAAGAAGTAAGGAATCTACAGCGTAGCGAAATCGCTGAAGTCGGTGAATATTTTGATGCAGAAAAGCAAGTTGGTTCTTCGACCATGGCTCATAAGAAAAATCCAATAATGGCAGAAAATGCTTGCGGACTAGCAAGAATTGTTAGAGCTATGATAATACCATCATATGAAAATGCATTACTATGGCATGAAAGAGATTTAGCAAACTCCTCGGCAGAAAGATTCACATTATCTCATTCAATGATTTTACTTGATGATATTATCATTAAGTGTGACAAAGTACTATCAAAACTAGGAGTTGATTCTGAAAGAATGATGTTTAACATCAAGGCACAAAAAGGACTAGTAATGGCTGAAAAGTTAATGATTGCTTTAGTCGATAATGGGATGCCAAGGGATGAAGCTCATGAAGTCCTAAGAGCTGCTTCAATGAATGCAATAAATTCAGGAACTGATTTAGAAGATATATGCGCCACCTCTGATTCAATCTCAAAAATATTCACAAGACAAGAACTGTCAGAGTTATTCAAGCCAGAAAGCCATCTAGGATTTAGTGGTGAAATAGTTGATCAAGCAGTAAGTATCGCTAGAAAAAGAATTTGAATCATCATTTAGATAAGCATTTCAAGAGAAATGAACTAATACATCTAGAATATTAGCATTGCAAGACCCAAGGCTAATCCGGTTAATGTCGCTACAATTCCTAAAAGTACAATCATAGCATGAGGCCCGTATTGATTAGCATCATCTAATGCTACGTTGAGAAAACCTCCTTCCAGTATGCCAGAAATAACGCCTGACTCTGTTTCTTCAAAATCGGGAGCAGGTCTTCTTTGGATTCTTTCATTCGACCCAGAGTGACTCGCCATGACATCTCCTAGATGTCAAAGTAATTTATTATATCCTTATCAATTAGTTGAATAATTAGTTTGGGGAATGCTCATGCACTCCCGATTGTAGGAAAGGTCGTGATTGATTTAACTAATGGGCCAATCCATATTTCATCAGGTCCCGGTTCAAACCCTAATTCCATGTGTTTAACAATGATTTCAAACATATTAGAAGAAGGAGGGAAAGTCATATGGGTGGCACGCAGATTAACAGATAGTCAGAAATCTTTAGACATCTTGGGTCATCTTCAAGAAAAAGAAAGAGATAGGATGATGATAATTGAATTCGGTGAAAATTTAGAAGAAAATAGTGAAAATATCAAGAAGATTATTCCATTATTAAAGAAAAGAGATTTATTAATAGTTGAAGATTGGTGTGAAAGTTATGGAAGAGTTAAAGCAAAAGATGCGAATATCATGGTTGACTTTACAAAAATAAATAAAGACCTTCAGATTATTATAACTTCAAACTCTTATGAAGATGCATCGGGTCAGAAAAGAGGATTAGATGGTTGGATGGTTAGAGGTGAAAAAGCGTTACTAGGAGCATATAGGACTGTGTGGATGACAAAAGTACAAGAACAATTCCAGAAGGTAATAATTACAGATGGAGATTCACAGAAATTAGTATTACTAACTCAAAATGGATTCAAAAATACTTAATTTTTGTCTAGTAATTCGTCTAACTCTCTTAATGCATCCTCATTCGGTTCAGATAATCCTTCAGGACTCTTTGCAGCCCCACTATAGTCTTCCTCAATAGATATAGGTGAGTTAATATTTTTCAATTTAAGAGTTAAAAGATAGTATGACATTGAAACCGCAAGAAATACCAAAAACATATTGATTATTCTACTTATTTCCATTATACCACCTTATTTACAGATTTAATTGGAGAACCTAGGAGCAATGGTTTCGAAAGATGTCTTCGTTGAGAGGCTGTAGGTTCAGCCCAGCCATCAACTAATTCAATTCCAGTTAAACTTATATCTTCAAATAACCAATGTTTTTCAACAATTTTTTGACAACTGAGACATCTTAGTGGTTGATTAGATCCTGCGCTCCTCATAGTTTTATCATTACAACATATAGGCCTACCAATTATTCTTGGTAACGAAGATTCCACCTTCAATCTCTCTAAATGTATACTTCCGTCTGGGGATTCCAAACCTAGCCAGTTAATGCGATCACCAGGAATTAACCTCCTGAGAAGACGATTGACATCACCTCCTTCTTTGAAGGCTACAAGTGTAATTTTACGCCCATGAGAAAATACATCAAGACTCGAGTGTGCACCTTTAGTTTCAACTGGTTTAGTTAGTACAGTAGCTGAAGAGTACCCTAGAATATGATCATCACTTAATTGGTTAGTTCGGTGTATAGCATATCGTTCACATTTTTCAGTATCTTGGTTAGATTGTAACCATTCATGAGCTGAAAGTACTGCCTGAGAGGTTGCACCTCTAATACCGTAAAGCACTGGACATGGAGTTCGAGGAGCGATTAGTCCTTTGTCAGCAGTAGGATCTCGATTAACAAAAGTATCAGGAAAAAGAGATTCCATCTTTTTAACTACAGAAGAAGTAACTTCCCTCTGGCTACCAATATTATCAGAGAACCTCCAAGCAATTAACTCCCAAGTAGATGATTCAATAGATTTCCAAGCCATTGCAGAAGAAGCACCGATTAATCCCCAATCTGAATCGAGGCTTAGAATTTTAACTGAATCTAAACTATTTCTTCTCACATTGAGATTTACTTTTTGACGTACGGCCTCCCAATAAAGGTCCTCATCAAGTTCTTCGTAAGAATATAGAAGAGCCGGGGAGGTCATATCATTCACCTCTACATTAAGATCTAAAACTAATTCATCGAAAAAATTTGATAACAACATTTCAAGATTGGGAATAGATTCTTTTGAACAACTAATCAAACAAGCCAAGGCACCGTTACCTCGAGTTCTTCTTTCTGCGAATGGCCATAATCTAACTAATCTCCTTTCAATGATTTCAAAACCATCAATATGAGATATATATTTTAATAAATCGTCAAATGTAGCTGTCGTGCAACCCGAATCTGGATTATCCGTATCATCTAATCCGATCCAAACACGACTAGCGTTGGCCTGCACGGCCAAATTTAATCACCTAATATCATTGAAATAACATCTGGGAGGCCTTTTTCAGGATCACACTGTAACCCACGAACTCCGAAATTAAATGCAGCATCCATATCTACACCTCTGTCTCCAACCATTACTGAGGAAGATTCATCAGGTCTATTTATCCATTCTGGGCCGAATTTAAGATTTATTTCATCATTATTTTCTGCAGCAGTAATAATTTGCCTACCTGCTTCAAGCATACCTGGATTTGGTTTTCGTGCCCAAGCACCGTACCAAGGTGGGTATGGGCTATACAAAATCAAATCTAAATGTGCATTAGAGTTTTCTTCAAGAAGTAACATTCTCATTTTTTCATGAATAGAATCAAGATTCTCAGAAGTCCATAAACCTCTTCCGATAGGTGATTGATTAGTAACTACACAAATTCTAAATCCAGATTCTCTGAGAGCGGCTATCGAATCAGGCACACCTGGTAAAATAACTAATTCACCAGGATTATTAATATAATTTTCAGAACCTTTATTCAGAACTCCATCTCTATCAAGATAGGCGATTTTACCGCCCCAAGAGCCATTAGGAAGTGGCAATAAATCTAGAGGGGTACTAAGTGAATCATCATATCTATGAGGAACATGCATGCAATCACAAACCATGATGAGACTTAATTGCCTCCTTAATGATATGATTAATTATCAATTGAATATCTTCAATTCTTTCCATCGATTTAGTAGGTGCTACTATCGCAACATCAACTAAACTAACAATTTTACCACCGGCCAAATTATTGTAGTTACCAGTTATTGCAACTGTTCTACAACCATTTTCTTTAGCGAAATTAATACCATTAATTACATTAGGAGAATTACCGGACCCAGTATAAGCAACAACTAAGTCACCGGTTCTAACAAAGGTAGATAGTTGCCCTACAAATACATTAGAATAGTCGCTATCATTAGCCCAAGCAGTAAATGAAGAGATATTATCTGTATGAGCAATTGTTCTTAAACTCAATTCTTTAGACCAATCGCCAGCACTATGCGAGGGAGTTGCAGCACTACCTCCATTACCTATGAAATGAACACTGCCGCCCTCTTTTCGAGTCATCTCTACTAATTCCCAAAATGACTCTAATGACTCCATTGAAATATCATCTAGAGTTTGCTTTAAATCACGAATATATGAGTTAGCAAAGTCAGAAAAGTCGAATCCCATGGTTAAACCCTGAGTGTACGGATGAGGGCATCCTATTTACGAGTTGAGCGGAGTAGGGGTACCAATGGAGGAGCCTATCGGACTTATCGTCGCCAATATTGGAGATGCTATTGGAGTAAATAAAATGGCATTAGAATTAGCTATAATAATGTCAGGAGCGGTATTTCTAGGCTTAAGTTTTCATCGAACAAAGGACAGTAAATCGAGTTACTACGCTGCAATTGGTTGGATTTTTATAGGACTCTATTTTTATCTACAATCCGATCATTATGTAGAGATTTCAGATCCTGTCTTGATTCTAATGACTGCGAGTGCATTACCTGGAAGTATCATTTTAGCCATTTGGGAAATAAAAACAGAAAATACACCAGATGCATTACAATGGCTAAGAGGTTGTTTTACTTGGGCTATAATACCATATTTTGTAATATTTAGTGTACCTTATCTAAATATGGCTCTAATTCAATTCACAGCAGAAAGTGCTGAATTTATGCTAGAGTTTGCAGGACTAGGTAACTATCACATTGGAGAAATGATGGTGGCTCTAGATAATGGGTCTGATATTCCTGTTTCAGAATGGGATGGAAATAAATGGATACTCACAGAGTCATTATCAGAAGAGGGATTCTATGTTCAATTCCTGAATTCAGACGATATAGTAGTAGTGCAATTCATAATGGCTTGTTCAGGACTTCAATCAATGATTATATTTGTAGGAGCGATTGGTGCTCTAAGTTCAGTATCTTGGAAAAGAAGAGTAAGAGGTCTTTTGATAGCGATACCTACAATATTTGTGTTAAATATGTTTAGAAACGCAGGTATTGTTTGGTTGACTGAAACTTATCCTGAATGGTCATTAATGGGTATTGGAATGTTTGATTTCACTCACAGTTACGCAGCCAAAGCAATCTCATTATTTGCAATGTTCTTAATGGCTATCGCATTATTTGATCTACTACCAGAATTGCATAAACACATAATGAAAATTTTAGATCCAATGTTTGATGCAGTAGATAAAATAAAGAATATAAATAAATCATCTTGAACGAAGTTGCTCGTACAACTTTCCAGTCAAAGGCATATCATGTTCCCAGGCAAATTCTTTCATAACTCTAATAGCTTCTTTCTCTAAATCAGAGTCACCAACGAAATCGGTTACTTCGATAACTCCATCTTTAGTATTAGCTTTGAACGCTGCAATTGGCTCTTCCTTGTGGAATACCATGTATGCTGAACCAAAGCCAAAACGTTCTCTCAAAAGCCCTCCAAAGTAATGAATCAAAGGATCTGATGGTGGGACCACAAGGTCTCTGGTTTTTCTAATTCCTTTAAGGCCCTCAAGGATATCTTGTCTACCCCAACAAATATCTTGTAAATCATCAACAAGGAAACCTTTGATTAAAGTCCCGTCCGATTCAAATTCATGCATCACATCACTAATTTCTTCTGCTGAGAAAGCAGAACCTGCAAGCCTCTCGACCTGTTTCAAAGAAATGACTGGATAACCACTTACAAGTTCTCTAAGATACTTTGATTTCACATCCCATAAATCAGGACCTTCATTTGGTTTGACCGTTTTGAAACCTCCTCTGTAATCTTGGATAAGGTGGCCACTTCTAACAAGAGGAGATATTAATTTCCTAAATTCTGCTCTCTTCATAGCATGCCTCTCCATGAAAATGATAGGATCATGATGTTCTCTGAAGAATTGAAGAATATCTTCATCTTCTTCATTCGGCTGTAAATTACGAATCGTTAACAGATTCTCGAAATGGGCTTTCTTACCCCACACTAAATGACCTCGTAGATTCGTCCCTTGAGCTAATTGATGAGCTGCAGCCATTGCCTTTAGATTCACTCTAAACATTTCACAACGACCTCGAAGTGCGAAATCATCCCTTAACTCATTCATTTTTTCTAATGCTAATGTTTCATTTTCATGCCTTGAATTTTGATGCATCTGGTGATGGTAGAAAAGCATACGATTAACTTCCTGCCTAGTTCTAGGTTCTACCACTCCTCCTCGAATATATCTTTCACCATCACCCATTGATATGAAACCTAATTCAGCTAATATTTTCTGTATGTTTTCATCGCAATCATGGACTGGAATTGAATTAAAAGCATGTAAAACTGATACGTCAACCAAACGGTCCCTGTAGTTATCTAATAATTCATTAAATGTATCTTTAAATTCATCTAAGTAAGAATGAGGAATATTTATGTCTTTTATCTCAAGGTAATCATTAACAACAAACATTAGTATTCTGCCTATTGGATCCACTCCTTTGAATACTGGATGATACCAACCTTGTTTCAAAATAAGCCGTACTTCTTGGATAAACCTACTACAGAATGGGTCAGATTGGGATAGAATTCTCATAACACGATCTTCAACCATTGGTTGAAGTAACAATTCTGCATCTTCTTGAGACGCATAATAGTCAGTAGGATCAGGTTGTAAAGCAACAATTCGACGAATTCTCTTCGAATCATCAAGATCTCTCAGAACTTCAGCTAGCTCTTCAACAGGTCTACTGACAAAGAATCTGAGTGTGTGTAATCTAACCGGTCCTATTGCTTCTATTAATTGCTTAACTGCACTATGGAAATCTAATGGCTCAACTACTTCATGAATTTTATGAAAAACTGCAAGTGAGCGCTTTCTATTAGGTAATACGAGATATTGTTTAGCAACAATTAATTGTCTCTCAAGATTGCTTAAAGCACTCTTTAGACTTCTTTGAATGTGTGCATTTTCTTTACCTTTAGGGTAACCATCAAATAATTCGGATCTAGACATTCCACCTGGCGGAATTTTATCCAATAGCTCTTGTTCTAGATATCCGATCCAAGGCTCACTTCGAAGACCAAGGAACATTGGAATCTGATCTTTGGTTGTATATCCTACTCGATTATGCAATAATCTCCCATTATAGATATCAGAATCGTGCTTAATATCTTTCCAATCTCTGAATCTATAGTTAGTGACTCTATGGAGTAATTCATCTCTACGTTGTACAAGAGTTAAATTTCTAATTGCATCAGATGGTTCGTCATATTCTTTGAATGACTTAGAAAGAAGATGGTTTTGTAATGTACGATAATCGACAACTTCTACACTTCCACCTGTGATTCTATATTCATCAACTCGAAGAATATATTCTCCTTCATCAGTTTGAGTAAAGAATCCGATTGAAACTAAATTTTTCATCTCTAATTCCTGTAATACTGCCTCAACTTGAGCTTTAGGGAATGGAAGACGCGAACATAAACTATCGGAAACTTGAGGACCCTCTGAACCAAGCATATCGAGTAGTTTCATCCTTAAACAATCATGAGGGTCTGAAAGATTGTGTTTCTTCCATTCTTTTTCAGTAGAACCTTCATAATCATTACCAACTTCGAAAGTAAGTCCTCCAGTGTAGAGTTTTCGAATATCATCAATTTCTGAACCACCAGCTACAGCAAGGCAGCCTAGTGTACCATGAATCTCCGCCATTCTCATAGAGAACCATTTCTGATCAATTTGTTCGTGTCCAGTTCCTCTAACTCTTGCAATTAAACCTCTTTCTGCTAGTTCACGAACCCATTCAGCAACTTGTTTAATATCAATATTTTTTAGTTTGTGTTCATACAATGGATTTGATAATTCCCTGTTTAAACCACCACCCATATCCATTAATCTAAGTAATCCGTTAGCATTGGTCGGCTCAGATATTTTAGAACGATAATAATCAACCATCTTAGATTTATCCAAATCTGTAGCCAATGAACGAGCACCCAAAAGACGACGGAGAATTTCAGGATCTACGTCTTTAATCAAGTAAGCCCGTGTCCTTAGAGACAGTAAATCTTCGAATGATGACATGAATAGAGTCATACCTAATGGAGAGGGCATTTTCACTCTGCGATGAACGATTCGAACATTTTCACTATCCATCCGATTTATGAAAACCTCAAGTTGAGCCATGTCAAGATCTGCATGAAGAATTTCACTCATCGTTTCACGGATTAAGACTGAATCCTCCATTTGTCTATGCTTTTGCATTATTTGCTCGGCTCTCTGTTGGAATTGCTTAGGACTTACTTCTTCAGCACCTATTCTTCTAGGATTAAGCATACTCCTACTAGAAATTTCACGGAATCTCTTAGCAAACAATTGGGATTCCATCATATATTTTTGCAATACATCTTTACTGTTACCTTGTTTGAATATTTCAGGAATCAAAGCGATTTCAACTTCATGACTTAACTTAATCATGAAACCATTTTCATCAAATGAAAGTTCATGAACAAGAATATTGTCATTAGTAGCAATGCCTGCGAAAAGATGGCCTAATGCAAGGTTAAATGCCCTGCCACGACAAGTTGTAACGATGTAAGTTGGAAGTGGAGACTCGACTTGTTCGACTAATATCAAGTCATTACTAGGCACTTGGAAAGTAGTCGCGACATGCTCTTGGAAAAATCCTGAAATAGCATGAGCAACGGGTCTATTGAGACCTAAAACCTTGGTAAATATGGTCATTGGATCTTTTTCTAAGCGAGTATAAGTTGCTACTTCTTCCAATAATTGTAGTACTTCTTGACTTAATTCATGAGTCCTACTATTAGCCTCACCTGTCCATGATGGAATTGTTGGCCTGTAACCAGTTGCAGGAGTGACATTTACTCTAGTGCCTCGGATACTACTTACCCGATATGTTGATCCACCGAGTAAGAATACATCTCCATTCCTTAAACTTGAAACGAAACTGGAAGATAGTTGACCTACCATTGTCCCATCAGATGTAAAAACCAAATAATTATTATTTGGAGCAATTGTCCCAATATTTGTGTAGTAAATCATCTGGGCAAAACCACGCTTACCAAATTTATTATCTTCCCACTCTATCCAAATTCTTCTTTCATCTTCTAATAAGTCAAGTACTTCGATATAATCATCATAAGGTAAATTTCTATACGGCCATGATGCAGTAGCTAACTCATATGCCTCATCTATATCCCATTCTTTAATTATTGATAATCCAATTAAAAATTGAGCAAGTACATCAAGACAATTTTCAGGGAATTTGAGAAGATCCATTGAGCCTCTGAGAATTCCCGTTTGAAGAGCAACTATTTCTAGTAAGTCGTGGGGAGATATAGGTAGGAAACGTGCTCTTGGTAAACCATCGACTTGGTGACCAGCTCGACCTATTCGTTGTAATGCAGTTGCTATGCTTCCAGGGGAACCCACTTGTATAACTAAATCTACAGAACCAATATCAATACCCATCTCAAGACTGCTAGATGAAACTACGCATCTTAGATAGCCATTCTTCAAACGTTGTTCGACATCAAGCCGTATTGCCTTATCCATTGAACCATGATGGCCCTCTACACCGAGTAATCCAGCAATTTTTAGTTTCTGAACTACTGTTTCAGTCATGTTCCTTGTATTAACGAAAACTAAAGTCGTAGTATGAGCCTCGACTAATTCTTTGATACGGTCAACATTATGATCTAAAATTTCTTTAATCGGTGTTGAAGCAAATCTTGGAGTAGGCAATATAATGTCCAGATCTAATTCCCTAGATCCTGAAATTTTTGCTATTGTGACTTTTTGAGGTGCTATTTCGCTATCTCGACTATCTGATGCTACAAGATATTCAGCAACTGCATCAAGAGGCTCCATCGTGGCACTTATTCCAATTCTTTGAACATCGGAATCAATTACTGAATCCATTAATGCAAGGCTCAAAGATAGATGAGTCCCCCTTTTCGTAGGTACCAATGAATGCATCTCATCAATAATCATCCATTTCATATTATTAAGAAGTGGTCTGAATCTTTTACTTGCAAGAGC